>MDSY01062553.1_pt1 | contig 10194 bp, 7 predicted proteins | sample 811131 | NCBI WGS metagenome assembly MDSY01 (sample SAMN05326643, study PRJNA326480) | marine metagenome | isolation source: seawater | place: Atlantic Ocean: South West | collected 2010
AGGCTTGAAGTTCGGTGAATGGCGATGTCCAGCCGAATCAAGACGATCTTCATCGCAATACAGGAAACCGGCCTGCGGTTTCTCCCCCAACAACTGTACGAAGCGTGACAGCGCTTCAGAAGCGAGTGCAGCACCCACCGTCATCAACCCAACCCAGTCCCCCAGCATCTCGCTGCTGAGTGCTTCAAGCTGGCCCGCTACGCCATCGGATGAGCTCTCCTCCTCAGTCAGCAGCCTGACGCGCGCATCACTCTCGCAGGCGACAACTAACCAGTCATGCTGCTGAACGGCCCTGTTCGAGGCTGACACCACTAGCTCCCACTGTATATGCGTCTGCGCTACCAGACTCGCTAGGCTATTGCCAAAGGCTTCCTTGGTGACATTTTCATCAATCAGCATTCCCAAGCTGAACACCATATCGACATCGCTTTCAGCTGCTGAGCGAGCAGTAGCAGTGACATTCGTCAGGCTTTTCCCCAGTGATTCGACCATATTGATCCACTGCTGATAATTGTGCTTGGAACACAGGCTTATGAACGTACTGTCATAGTGGCGAAGCGCAACGACTGACCACTTTTCACCAGTCTGCTGAACTTCTTGCTGGATAGCGCGAGTCACTTCTAGCTTCGGCAAGCCACGGAAATGTCGATGTGCCGTCACCAACCGCTGAATCAAGCGATCCTTGGCAAATCCAGGCGTCAGCCATACCAGCCTGAAATGTTTGAGACGGAAAGTGCCACGGCTGTTGATGGGACATAGTGTGATACGTCGTACTCCACGAGGAACTCGCAGCATGCGACGCGTGATCTTGCCTGCTCTCAGCGGCAGCTCCACCGTATGAATTCGATCGATCGTTTCAAAAGTGATGACCGCCGCAGCCCCCGTGACTGAGCGCTCCATGTCTATCTCGACCATGTTCCAGCCTGGCAACGGCCGAGGCCCTTCCCAGAGAAAAGCGGGTGTGCTGGAAAGCGAGCGCCACTCCCCATCGTCAAGAGGCGCAAGGTCACTATCGATTCGCAGGTAACGCGGTACGCGGATATGCAGTGGCAGTGAAAGAAAGGTAGGGGCTTTGGCAGCGGAGGACTGGAGCTGTGATCCCTCAAGAAACGGTGGTGTCGGCAAAACTTTCTTCCATTACAGGTAAAAGATGACAGAGACAATTGATGTCGAACGACCATACGACAAAACTCCGCCCGCTACACTGGGCGAAGTCAAAGACTGCATCATCATCTGAGGGGGACTTCAGTGTGCGGTGATATCATCACAGGAAGCATCGGAAGAATTTACCTGCTCCAAGACCGATTTCTTGTCCGCAATGCGTCGTTGCATCTTTTTGATGCCTCCCCCCCCGGGGCGAGTCTCCAATGCCTTTTGAAGCAGCAGCAAGGCATCATCCAGCAGGCCCTGTTGCTCAAAATAGGCGCCCAGTTCTCGAAGTCGGTCGGCTTCTTTCATTTTGCTGCTGGCGATGATGCCACGCGCGCGCGCACTCAATCCTGTCCGTGCGGCTGGCTCCTCAAAATCAAGGCCCAGGAGGTCCAGAAGTTTCAGGAAGGCATAGCCCTGACGACCACTCTGATATTGTGACAAAGCCTCCTCCTTGATAGCGTCCAACTCCTTGGGACATTGCGCCTCAAGGTATGCCAAGGGACGATAAGGGTTGCACAAGTCAGCTGTATGCGCCCTTTTCTTGCCCTGAGGAGGAAAAAGTACATCTCGGTCCAATGATGGGAAGCGCTGCATGACAGGTTCCATTGCAGCGAGGAACATGTCATTGATCTCCTGGTACAACGGTTCGGGAATGTCCTGACTCCCCAGCGAATCCTCCTCGGGATGCTGATCAGAGTAGCCCTGCAAGGCCCAGTCGATTTCACGTCCAATCTCGGGTGGCAACTTGTTCAACACTGTATTCAGGATGCGCTTGAGTTCAAGCGCAGAACGTACATAGCTACGATTGGTAATCCTGCGCTCAGGAAGCAATGCCGCAAGCTCAGAGGCTGGCACACCAAGTTCTTCAAGAAATACCGCCTCAATCTGAGGCTGATCTGCGCTGGGCTTCTGATAAGTCAAGAAGCGGCAGCTATTATCACCGAAAGCATCTGCCCACTGGAGCAATGGCGCCCCCGCAAGACTGGGTTTACCGTTGCGCATTACTGGTGCGAGATGGTTGGAAAGGCGCCATGTTTCACCATGACGCTTTATTCCCTGGTTGTGATTGCCCATCAAGTAATCAATCGGGGCGCGCACGAAGGCAATAACACGAATTTCCTCTGGCACCAGATTAAGATGCTCATGCAACAGGGTGTAAAGTGCTTGCGCCTGATTGAAGAATGACTCTGAAGATAAAACGAGTTTCAGTTTTTTCTTGCGTGCATATGACAACCACTTGTTCACAAGTGCTGCAGCGGCTTCGAAGTCACCCTCACGCAAGATCCCGCCCAATTGCCCATGCCCACCTGACACGCCATTCTTGTCGATGCCGTGTTCAGGATAGAAGAAGCCAAGCCTCTCGAGTGACTTGCGTGAACTCAACATGAAGTTCTGTAAAGCTGAAGAACCCGCTTTCGGTGAGCCTATATGGAGCGTTATGCACTCGGAATCAGAAGAGCGACTATCGCGCTCCTTTCTCATCAGCTTTTTAATCATAATTAAAACTCATAGATATAGAGTCAAGCATGAAGGCGCTCTTCATAAAGCTTCATTCTCTTGATCATGAATGGGCCTTTGGGGTTAAGTTTCAGTGCCTCAGCCATGAAGAAATGTGCGACCTCAATGTCTTTTTCTTCGACCCCTACTGCAATATCCCGCAGGTATTCAAACAACCTGCGGTGTCTATCAGTTTTTTTCTTTGACTTATCATCAACATATTTCATCAGCAATCTTACTTCTGGATCCTTTATATTCCTGAACACCTTTTTTAATTTATCTCTATATTCATCATCCAACCGATAGATCTTCAACAACAATACAAACTTCTGGTGCAGATAATTTATACGAGCATGTTCAATCGGATCACTCAGACCACAATCACTGATAAATTGAGCAAGCGCCAGTCGATAAGCATCCACAAGAGAGGCATCGAACTCGATGACATCACCAGTTTGATTTTGACCTACATATCCATTCCGATTCATTTTGATCGACAAATCACTATCTGGATTGGAACGAACGAGGGAACATAAGTACTCTATTTCTGACTTCATTATTCTATGCACAATGAAGCTTCTTTTCAGTCCTGATTGTTCTGAACTGACTCTTCCTTGTCTTCTCTCGTCCTGAGCAGAAAAACGTTTCCCGTCCGCCATGACTCCTTTATAGCCACCTTTTATCCTTGCTTTGTGCGCGCTAAATAATCTTGGTGTCAAAGAATTCTTGTAAAGTGTTTTTACTAAGCTACTTTCACGATAAGCAAGAACATCTCCCAATACTGAAAAGGGTTTGTTGTGACCATTTTCCAGAAGCCATTCATAGGAAACCATCTGCGGCTTGCCAATGGCCAAATGTTCTTCTCGAATCGTAGATTTAAAATCCAGAGGTGTCCAATACTCATCAGCATCTATATAAAGAGTATAAACATCAATATCTGTTTTTTTCTCTTTCGAGAAATGATAAGAGTATACTATGTCCTGAATATGCGTTCTTACACTGGGTTGACACCAGTCTATCCAATCAATTATTTCAAAATGAACTGATGGGTACTCATCAGCGATAGATCTTGCTATCGAAATGCTCTCATCTGTAATTCTATTTAAATAGACGTAAATTTTGTCAAAACCAAAGTGAAGGTGATGAAATATCCACTCATGCAAATAGGCAGCTTCATCCTTCGCTATACAAACGGCATGATATTGAGTGTCTCTCTGGGTGTTCATATCTCAAAGGCCTTCAATATCGAATTCATCATCAACCACCATGTTCATTGAGTGATAATATTCACGGTCATTGGCATAATCCATATTGGCAACATCAACCATCTGCAACTTGTCGCCAGGAATCTGCATGGCCCGATAATCAAGGCCTCGTGCGAGAGATATCTTGTAGAATTCTGAAGACAGGTGGGCACAGAACAGTTCCCTTACCTGAGTGCCTGGCGTCGCAAAGATGATATTGGCCAAACCTGCTCCGTGTGGGGCGATGATGTGGGTCGCGTTGCGCATCACAGCGGCCGTCGTGGCGACGGAGTGGTCCTCACAATAATATGTCTTGTATCCCAGTGACGCGATTTTCTCGATGAAGGCTGCTTCATTCAATATACGACGGGTATTCCCTTTGGAACGCGAGATATACACCTTCGAGGGCATGCTCTGCGCACTCCGCTGACTGAAGAGATCATTGACGAAATCGGCGACCCAGGCGGGTGTATAGAGCCGGGTACGTGGAGCAGTGACGGTCACGAGCTCATCGGCTACAAAGAACTTGGGATGTGTCTTGTAATCCCAGACCTTGCAGTCATCGATACCCAGTAGTTTGAAGCTTTCGCGCTTGAAGGCACTGCCATAGAAATTGACGATGATTCTGTCGAAATCATTGGCGATGTCATACCCGGCTTCAATGATGATCTTGATCTTGGGCAGAAGATCCAGCAGCCAATGACTATAAAGATTGGAGCCCGGGGTAACCAAGTCCAGGACACGCCCTTCGACACGACTGAGCTCGCCCTTCATTCTTGCCGTCAGCTTCCTGGTGCCAGCAGCCGAAGAGATATCCTCGACAAAGCTGCCATTGGCGTGAAATGCTTTGGTGTTTTCCAGGCATGCACTGACATGGGAGCCGCTGTGCACATGCACAGCGGGTTCCTGCTCATGAGGTGCCAGCGAGAACAATGCGTGATCATATTCAAAGGTGTGCTTGACTGGCACTCGCGTGCCAGTCCGTAGAGTTTTCTTCAACAAGATAGCTATTACTCCATGATCACAGAAGACGCCTCACTGCTCTGAAGAGAGACCGGAATCAAATCACCTTATTGAAGGCGGCGATGATATCCGTCTGGACATCACGCAGGGTCAGCTGACTCAGTTCATGCACCTGACGGTCCTGAATCATGGAGGCCTCAAGGGGGGTGTCAGCCACGCTCAGTTTGCGAGAGAAGTCGCGCCCGATGGAAGAGAAGTAGTCATAGAACTTGAACTCTCCGCCACCATGCAGGGTGCCGGCATCGATCCAGACATTGGGGATCCCAAGAGAATCAGAGAAGATCAAACCATGCAGGCTCTGACTTAGGATAATTTCGCACTCCAGCATCTGCCTGAAAATGGCATCATGATCGTTGGTTCTGAAGTCGATCACTTGCACATCATCCAGTCGTGAGAATTTGGAGATGAATGCCTGATCATCCACCTTGGAGTGATGGGGAATCAGTCCGAACTTGAACTTCTTGGCGGGTCGGGCCGAGACGAGAAGAGACGCCAGAAGCCCGGGGTCGCCGATCGTGACATCATTGCCCTTGGCGCCAAGCAGGGATTTGGTGAGATAGCCACGGACGGAGTGAATATCCAGGAAGTCATTCGCCTTGTTCTTTCTTTCGATATTGGCGACAGGCTTCATCAGGCCAGAGCCGATCACGGCCAGACGGCGGCGTCCGGGCTTCCAGTCATCACGGTTGTAAACCCAGTTGAGAATACTACCGGTACTGATGACATCGGCATTGAAGATATTGGTCTTGGAGTGCTCAACCTGAAAGTGGTTCTCAAGAAGAATCGAGGTGATTTCATCACCCAGATTATTCATCCCTTCCGGGCTTCTCCACCATGTCACATTCAGCATGTCAGCAATCCTTACTCATGATTTTTGAAAACGTCAACGTCATGACATCGAGGGCTTCAGAAAGTGAAGCCGAAGGAGATGAGGACGAAGAAGGTAAAGCTGACGTCTTCTGATAATGACACCAATCATCGCGGCCGACGAAGTTATCGGAGATGAACTGATTATCCTTCGCGTAGACTTCAAGGATATGCGACCGTGACTCGGTTGAAAGATAGTCATCATCACGACGATACAAGCCAGAATGACCCGATGCATGGGTTTCAAGCTGATGCTTGATACTCTCATCATGGATATCCCGGAAGATGTGATTGACCTTGGACAGCGCCTCACACAGATACGGGTTCAGACTCTTGTTGTCGATGGAATCCGCCGGCTTCTGCACCCCAGAGGTAATCCCGAGCCGTGCAAAGAAGTCAGCGACCAGATCACCCTCGATCAGACTATCCCGCAAGAGCGGAACCACCGTGACGTTCGACTTTCCATAGAGGTTGCTGAATGCACTGGCAATCACACGATAATTCGGATTCTTGCCCCTCAATGCCTGCTCGACGAACGCCTGAAGTGACAGCCCTTTCTTGTAGCCCCACTGCTGCCAGGCCGACATGATGAACTGGTCCTGACGGCGAATGTAATAGATCACTTCATGACTATCGAAGGTATCACGCAGCAAGCGATGGATATTGAGTCCTGAAGCCGCCCCCAACTGGTTGACCAGATTCTCGGCACTGATAAGGACAGACTGGGAGCTGTCGCCGTATTTCTCCTTGATGCGAGCCAGCTTGGCCTTCAGTGGCTCGAGGTCCTTCTGCTCCATCGCATGACGGAAGAAGGCCCGTGGCGTCTCGCCATTGGGATTGAAACCCTCGTCACCAAGAGTGCGCATCTGCGGGTCAGGAATGACATAGCCATGCGATTCCAGCAGCTTGCGGTTCTTGATGATCGCCTTCTGGATCGTCGTGGACCCGCACTTGGAATGCCCGGGGTGCAGCACCAGCTTCATGCCAAATCTCCCAAATAGAAGGTGGCGGCTGGCAGTACCTTGATGGGCTCATACTCGGACTTGTTGAGACTACCCGCAGGCAGACCGAACCATTCGATCAGCTTCTGATTGCCCTGCTTGAAGTGGGCATCAAATGCCTGCTGCTCCGCGACGGAGAACAGTACGTGCTTGTCCTGGTCACTATCGAGCGTCTCTGCCAGAGAGATGATCTTGTCTCTACGGCGCGCGAATTCGGCATTGCCCATCTGTCCACGACCGAATCTCTGGACCAACGGCAGGCAGCGAGTCGGCAGCGACGGATTGATGATAGCTGTCTCATCGGCCTGATTGGCACCGGGGCGATACTCGACACCGAACGAGGCCAGGAAATCCTGCACGACCTGTCGGCTGTAGGGAATCACGGAGAGATTCTCTCCACCGACGTGCTTTTCCCACTGACGAACGTGATTCAGATAGTTCAACCAGCTCACATTGCGCATGGCGAGGGTGAACAGTGATGCCTCGTAGCGGATGTTGGGGTCTTTCACCAGCTGGTTGAACAGCGACAGCAGCAACTCCGACTGCGGGCGCACCGTGAAGATGACCTTGACCGTCTCGAAATGCTCCGCGACGAATTCCCTGAAGCGCGGGTTGTTGAAATACATCGGCGACAGTTCGGAAGATAGCAATACGCTTGCAGCTGGGCTTGCCTGCATCTCTACACGTAACTTCTCCAGGGCATCCGCTGGCGACATGTCGCTCTGATAGGCACCACTACCTTTGAAGGACAACGCGAAGGGATGATGAGAGTGATCAGGCCATTGCAGAGATTGCGGATAGAGGATTCCCTTGGCAAGAAAATCCTCATGTTGTGCCTGTATCTGCGACTGAACGGCAGATGTCCCCGTCTTGGACCAACCAACGTGAAGGTACAGAGTATCTTTTTTCATCATTCACCAATAAACGGGTTGCGGCCGATCTGGCTTACCAGAGCGCCCCATTTCAGAATCTGGGCTTCGTCGAGTGCATCCTTGCCCGTCAGCACATCTGGCATACCCAAGGCGCGCCACTTGTCCATCGGGTGAAGGATATGGAAGGTTGCCAGGCCCATATCACCGGGACGCTGGGCATCAGCCACGACATTGTCACCAATATGCAGATGTCGACGGCCTTCCTCGCGCGCGAGGTCTTCCTTTACCATCGCCCACATGGTGCCGCTATCCTTGCGCTTGCCTTCCTCACTGGAGACCATCAGGCGATAGGCTGCGGCAATACCTGCCTTGCGTAACATCAGGCCCACCTGATCACGGGTGTAGTAGGTATCGGAAATGACCCACAGAACATGCCCGGCAGAACTCAGATGATTGAACAACTCGACCATCTCATCCTTGGGCTGGATCATCGCGAGATCCAATTCGAACTCACGCTTCATCCATCCCTGCGCGACATCCTTGCTGACCTTGTACACATCCGCCAATTCGTCATAGATGGCGTCGATGCGGATATCGCCCTGGAAGCTGGCACGCTTACGTAGCGTGAATTCAGCCTCGTTGCGCGTCTTCACGAAATCATGAGCTGAGGAGGCGATGCCCTGCTCCACCAGCCACTTGCCCAACTTCAGCTTGGCATAATCCGGTACGGTGAATTCGCGACGAACCAGCGTATCGAAGACATCGAAGCTGATGATCTGATGCGCCTGGATGGCAGGCATATGCTGTTCGATGGAACCGTGGTAGCTCGCGGTGATGTAGCTCTGGTCAACCGTAAAATCGCCACCGGACGGATAATAGAAGAACTGACGGTAGCCCAGGTTTTCCGCCTGAGCGCCGAGAATACGTTCAAGCGCATGCAGCTTGGAGCCATCATTGGGCAACGGCTCTTCGGGGAAGTCTTCGTACTTCCAGTCCTTGCCGACAATACCCTTGAGCGCCAGTGGGCGTGCCCAGAACATGCCACCTGCCGGGTAGCTCAGGAAGTCACTGACATGGTCGATATCCAGCGCCTGCTGCCATTCCCGCATGAAGCCCTTGTTCATGGTCTGGTGATTCACCCAGCTAGGCATCATCCAGAATGTCGTCGGGTAATAGACACCGAGTGTCTCGTCCTGAGCGAAGGCATTGAGGGCACGCTTGACGACGGACTTGTCACTCAGCAGGAATTCAGTGAGGTAATCGGCCCACTGAGTCTGCTCACGACCGGAATACAGAGACTTCTTGGAATGCAGGTGGCAGAACAGGTCGTACTGCTGCAATACATCGCCATACTCGACCAACAACGGACCAAAGTTACGGCCACGGTTGGGGACATGGCGGATCTCAACACGGCTGACGCACGCATGTCCTTCGAAGGTCTTGCGCGCATGCGCTTCATCCACCCCCTTGGCCAAAGTCAGTAGAACATCCACCTTGATGGGCATGTTATTCAGGGCATGCGCGAAACGTTCGATGAAATCTTCATAGAAGACATGCAGACACACTGCCATCTTCAACTGACTGGCTGCCTCGGTGAGAGTCGCATCCAGAGGCATGCGAGTCTGCGGTGACCAGCGGGGTGTCAAAGGCACATGCTGACGCCCTTCCTGCTTGCCATACTTCAAGTAATGAAAGAGCGGGCTTTGCTGGTCGTAGAACACATCCATATACATGCGATGGTAGCTTTCACCATCAAAAGCCGGCGATGGATGAATCGGTGCAAAGCGCGACTTGTGCAGGTAATCCTCGAAGGCATGTACCGGAGAAGCAAATTTCTGTCCGTAGCGCTGCTGGTACCAGCTGGCATCAAATAGGCCTAGGGCTTCTGCTTGCTCGTATTCGCTTCGCTGTGCCTTAGAAAGGGATGCCGAATTGCGTTTGGAAAATATATTGAACGGTTTCATCAAGACTCTCGATCAGATGTTAAAGAGGACCAACGGATTCAATATGCCGTTCCCTGAAAAATCATCGTCCACGAAGAACAGATGCCAAGCACATTGCGGGATGGCCCCCTGTCGTGTAGCGAAGTTCTCATACATCTGCTCAACTTCTTGTGGCGTGAAGCTAACATCTGCTTTCAACCATTCCGCAACCTGATCGATCGCACCATCGAAGACTTCCTGCAAATCTTGAAAATGACGCTGGGTGGCCGCTTGGCGACCGTAACAGAACTCGAATCCACCATCACTGGCTTGGCGCACATCAACGACCTGACCATGCGGCGCCGTCATCAGTGATTCAAACAATAGCGAACGATCCAGCATCTGGTGGCCTTCGCCCCAGCTGATACCTTCACGGAAAACACCAGCCAGATTGGCTGTCGCCCTACCCTGCTGGCTCTTGCCAGGCTTTGTCGCCACGTAGTACAGGCCGAAGGTCTCGCGCTGCATCATGCGCGTCAACAGCTTCTGGATAGTACCGGAATACCCCAAGTCCAACATGATGGGGGCAGGACCATCGGTAAGTCCCAATGATTTC
>MDSY01142930.1_pt1 | contig 10194 bp, 4 predicted proteins | sample 811131 | NCBI WGS metagenome assembly MDSY01 (sample SAMN05326643, study PRJNA326480) | marine metagenome | isolation source: seawater | place: Atlantic Ocean: South West | collected 2010
CAGCAGAATCCAGACTTCTCAAACCGTCCGGCCCCGCGCCATTTCCACCACAACTCGAAATGGCCAACCCCCCAGGTTTGGGGAAAGGGCATGGAAAGCCTAAGGCCTCCGCTCCCATACGCCGAAGACACCTATGGCAACGACAAATCTCTTCCCTTAATGCCCCGGCACGACCAAGGGCTAACCGCAGAGACGCTCCTCGCCGCGCTTTCCGACGATGCGGATTTGCTGCGCGATTTGTTATCGCGAGGCGCGGGGACGGAGTGCAGGACGGACTCGGGGGCGACACCGCTTATTTGCGCCGCAGCTAAGGGTTCCAACGCGGCGATTGAGGTTATGCTGGAGTGCGATGCGAACGTCGTGGCTACGGACAAAATAGGGGCGAACGCGCTTACCCTGGCGGCGTGTCACGGAAGAGTGGACACGGCGTTGAAATTGATAAACTCGAAAAACGTGGCAGAATCCGAAGGCGCGCTGGACGCGTTGTTGAACTGGCGCACCAACGGAGGGGAAACGCCGTTGATGGCCGCTGCAAAGAACGGCCACGCGGAGTTCGTCACGATGCTGTTAGAAGTCATTCGAGGGACAACATATCCCCTGTTTCCGTACGACGACGGGTCACGGGACCCGCACGGAGTCACCGCGATGCAACTGGCGTGCCGAAAGGGAAAACTAGAAACAGTAAAGGCTTTGGTCGCCGGCGGCGCGTTGATTGCCGAGCGTAGTGGGCCCAGAGGAATGACCACGCTGATGCACGCGGCGTGTCAAGGACACGTAGAAATTGTTAAGTTCTTGTTGAACCCTTCTGAATCGCTAGAGCCGACCTTCAGGCAGCACAACGAGGGGCAACACCAAGGCGCGGACGTTTTAGCGAAAGACGCAGACGGCTTGACGAGTTTGCTACATGCAGCGTGCGCCACCGGCGTGGGCCCGCTTTCCGTCGACCGATGTGAAGCTTCCTACCGGTGTTTCCTAACGTTGGCGCACGCGTGGCCAGGGGGGGCTGACGCAGCCTGGCGAGCTACTGACAAAAAGGGAAGGACCCCGATGATGTGCGCAGCACGTTTCGGCAACGAAAAGGTTTTCAAGTTGGCGCTCGCGGAAATGGGAGCGCCGTCACTCGCAGAGTTTGACGCACACGGCGAGTCCACACTGTTTAACGCGATAAAAGGAGGCTTTGTGGGTACTGGAAGTATCGCGAAGACTGCGTTGCGATTATACCCGGTACACGAAGACCTGTTAGAAATGATCGAGGTGCGGAACAAAGACGGGTTGACGCCTCTTTTGTGGTGCGCGGCGCACGGCCGAACGGAAGCCGCCAAATGGTGCGTCAAGAACGGCGCCGATATTCTCAAGGAGGACTTGAAAGGACGGCTGCCGCGGCAAATCGCGGAAGCCAGGGGGCACCCTGCCACCGCGCAAGCGCTGAGCGAGTTGGCACGGGAGAAGTGGCTGAAGCTGTGATGAAAGGTAATGGAGGGTTGATAACGTTGTAACGCGTAGTTGTACTATAATACAAAAATAGGACTCTTCGATATACTGCTGTAATTACTCTATCGTCTCGCACCCCTTACCCATCATTCCTTCATCGCGGCTATGGCTATCGTGAGTGAGGCTTGTACGTCCCGCAGGGACAACTCCACGTTGGCGTCGGTAACGGTCCCGCTGCCGAGCACCGAGGTGACGTTCGCCATGGAAACCTCCAGGGCTTTCAAGTTTTCGAAACGCACCGTCGACGGCGGACGGGAAAGCGTAGCGCGAGGGCTACTGCTCACACTACCAGTACCAGTACCGGTAGCAACCCCCCCCGTTCCATCGCCAAGGCTCACGTCCCTGTAATCGTCTGTTTTTTTGTTTCCCGAGTCGGATCCGATCCACCCTATGCCTATTCCATCCGCCTTCCCGGGTGACGCCGCGATTGGAATCGGCCGGTTCGACGCGGCCGGCCGATTCAATTCATCCACGCTCCTGCGCTCGCCAATCTCGAACCCTTCCCCGTGTGTGGGATGGTCAGCCGTCCTGTCACCTCCAAGCGATACCTGTCGTCTGAACCCGATTTCATCGCTATCCTTTATCAAGCTCCCAACGCCGCTCTTGATCGCTTTGAACAGCTCGCCCGCGCGCTTTTGACCCTTCTCTGAAACGTCCTTGGCTTTGTTGAAAATCTCACGCGCGGCTTCGCGAGCGGCTTCCGTGTTGTTCCCAGGGGTTTGAGCACTGTTTGGAGACCCGCCACTTCCCCCAAACATTCTGAGCATCTCCGGCGAGAGCGAATCGGAGGACGTTTTAACGTTTTGGATTTCGTTTTGGACCGAAATTATATTCACGCGCGCGACGTTCGGATCGCTCACCACCGGCTGAATGGCCCGCGCTCGTTCAATTAACGTTTGAATATCCTCCACCGGCGGATACTTCTGCAGACGTCTCAAACAGGTCCCGAAGTCATCGCTCGCCAAAATGTCCCCCCGGACGAAAATAACCATAGCCACCGCGAACGCTTCGATTAGGTCGCGCGGAGATTTTGTTTCTTTTTTGTTTGTACTTTCACTCGATTCGTTCTCCGCGAAGAACGCGCTCCACACGCGCATCGCGTCGTTACTGTGAAACTCCCTGGTGAACAACACTCGAAACCACCGTAACAGGAACAGCTGGGGTTCTATGCCTAGTTTCACCAAGTGTTGTCGTAATGGTGGATCGACAGCCCCCAAGGCGTTGAACACGCGGTCGCACGCGTCTTTCACTTCGCTCTTGTCGAACCCGCCCTTGCCAGGCGCATCTTCGAAAAAACACACGACGCGAATGGGTGTGGTTTCGTTCGGGGCGTTTTGGTTCGCGGCGCGTGTTTGCCCGAGCATTTTGGAGAACATCACAAACGAGTCGTGCTCCACGTAATTCGCGCTGAGCTCGGGGGCGCCGTCGATGACAGGTTCGGTTGGAGGTGTCTTGGCATGGCCCCATGAATGGCCAAGCCCATTCACATCAGCTGCTCTCTGGCTCAACACCAAACTCGCGAGCTCGTGCATGCCTTGCCTGTACCCCACCGTTGGATTTTCCAGGGACCACACGGTGAGAATGTCTAGCAAAGCCGCTTGTACATCCCCCGAGGCGTAAAACGGGTCCCCGGGGTGCAAACGCTCCAAGTCAAGCGCGATCGTCTTCCGGACTTCCTGCGTGGCGAAATAGGAAGCCCAGGTTGAGCCTTCCGTGGCCATCAATGGGTCCCCGGAGTCGCCCCTCGGGTCCGTGTTGTGCTTCTCCCGTAAAGAGGCGTACTCCAGACGACCACGCGAGATGTCGCCTCCGCCCACGAGCTGATGGAACCAGCGCTCGGTGCGGCGAGGAGACGCCATCGCACCGCAGGCCGCGGGGCGCGCGCCAAACTGAACCGATGAAGTGCCGGCGTTTTCTGAAATCCGTTTGGCTTTTCACGAATCTGGGCAGCCCATCAGATCAAGGAGCACCGGCGGGAGCTCCTGGGTTTCGGGGGGCATCGCGTTGGCGCGATGCCTCCCATCCGCGTCCTGAACGTCGCGGAGAAGCCGTCCGTGGCGAAGGAGGTTAGTAGGGTGTTGAACGGGGGAACACACCCCCCGTCACGACGGGGGCCATCGCCGTACAACACGATTTGGGAGTTCCCTTATATGGTGGAGGGCCGGCAATGTACGATGGTGTTCACCTCGGTTACCGGTCACTTGATGGAGGTGGACTTCGAAACGAAAAACAAAAGCTGGCACGCGTGTAACCCCGGGTACTTGATCGAAGGCGCGCCTGTGATCAAGCAAGTCGCCCGGGACAAAGGCCCGGTTGCCGAGAATCTGGTAAAGGAAGCCAAACGCGCGAGCTGGTTAATTCTGTGGCTCGACTGCGACCGCGAAGGCGAGAACATCGCGTTTGAAGTGCTGGACGTGTGCAAGCAAGCGAGGCCTAATATAACCGTCAAGAGGGCGCGGTTCTCCGCACTGAGCTACAATGACGTCACCAGGGCGTTGGCAAACTTACGCGCGCCGAATGAGAACGAAGCCAAGGCAGTTGATATGCGACAGGAGCTGGATTTACGCGTCGGGTCGAGCTTCACGAGGTTCAGCACGATGCTGTTGCAGAACGCAGTTAATTTACCCTCTAGCCGAGACGATGGCAAGCCACCTGTGGTGTCCTACGGCCCGTGTCAGTTCCCCACGTTGGGGTTCATCGTCCAGCGCAAGTGGGACATTGACGCGCACGTCCCGGAACGGTTTTGGAAAATTATCCTGAAGCACACGACGGGTGGGGGAGGAGGTAATGGAGCAGGTAACGGATCGACTCGAGCCAGAGGCAACGCAAACAACACCAATAATGATTCATCTTCCTGTTTCGCTGAGTTCCACTGGCAGCGGGAGCGTTTGTTTGACCAGATGCTCTCAACTCTTTTGTTTCAAAATGTACGAGCATCGCGATTCGCGACTGTGACGTCAGAACAGGGAAGACCGACAACACGGAACCCGCCCCTACCGTTAAACACGTTGGAAATGCAAAAGCGCTTGAACCGAGCCATACGTGTCTCGCCCAACGAAATCATGAACCTCGCGGAGGAGCTGTATCAGGGCGGTTTCATTTCGTACCCGCGAACAGAGACGGATTCGTTCCCGCATGATTTCGATTATAAAACGAATATTGATCAGTTGATTAATCATCCCTCGTTTGGGTTCCACGCGCAATCGTTATCGAATGGAAGGTTCAATCGACCGCGAGCCGGTAGCAACAACGATAACGCGCACCCCCCAATTTACCCCACTAAGTTAGCCTCAGGGAACGACTACAACACTTGGAGGAATAAGAATCAAAACTTGATAAAAGTTTATGAGTTCGTGAGCCGGCACTTCCTTGCTACTTGTTCGTTACCCGCGGTGGCGCACAAAACCACGGTTACCATCGAGATGGGCAGCGAGCACTTCAAAGCCACGGGGTTGATGATCAAAGAAATGAATTACCTGGATGTGTATGGCAAGGGGCCTTCTCAAGGCCCAAGACTAGACCCTTCCTACGACTCGTGGAGCAACAACACGTTACCGACGTACCACGTGGGGCAGCAAATTGTACCGTCCGAGTTACGTTTGGATAAATCTCATACCAACGCACCGCAGTTACTCTCGGAAGTGGACCTTCTACAAAAGATGGAGAACCACCAAATCGGCACGGACGCGACGCAAGCCGCGCACATTGAAAAAATCGTCGGCGAGAGGGGGTACGCGGTGAAGGTTGGCGAGAACCGGTTGCGGCCCACTGAGTTGGGGGAGGGTCTTGTCGCTGGGTACTCGCGAGCCGGATTAGACCACCTTTGGCTCCCGAATAAGCGCGCGGAAACGGAAGCGGACGTCACGAAAGTCGCCACCGGGCGGCTAGAAGTCAACGTGGCGAAGAAAAACACGACTGAACCCATGTTAGCCGCGTTCCGGGAACTCGAGAGGAAGAAAGCCACGTTGCTGCAGGCAGTGCGGGAGTTTCTGCCGAGCGGAGACGGGCATGGAAATGGTCACGGGAATGACCGCGGGGGAGGAAGGGGGCATGGCGGCGGCGGCGGCAACGGTGGCAATCTTGGAGACACCCTGGGTATCGTGCGCAAGTGCGGCGCATGCGGGGATCATGTCGAATTATATCACAGGGGCGGCGGCGGTGGTGGTTCTTTTGAAATCGCGTGCGTGGGCGTGGTTCGCGGGTGCACGCAGCGTTTACGACTCCCAGACGCCGTAGTAGAAGCCGCGGTGGATGTGATGACCGAGTGTTCCAACCAGCGGTGCGCCGACGGCAACGGAAACAAAGCGCAACTCGTGGATCTTCGCATGCGCGCGCGGAGGTTACCGCCGCGGTACGCGGATATGCAGCAATGGAGCGGGTGCGTTTTTTGCGACAGACGGCTCGCGGAGCTGATTGGGTTTTTAGGAGACGCGCCTCGAGAAACGGGAGGTGGGGGAGGGAGGGGACCGGCCGGGACGTCGGGAAGAGGCGCGGGTGCTCCTCCTGACGCCCGACCGGCGCGGCCGCCGGCGGGGAGGGGCGGACGCGGTTCCCGAGCGCGAGAGGCTGACAATGAAGGCGAGGGAGTGCGGAACGTTCGCGCGCGGGGGGGGAGAGGTGGTCGCGGCGCGGCAGCTTCAGGTCGCGGCGCCGGTACAACAAGTCGCGGACGATGAGGTCGTGGCGCGGCCGCTTCAGGTCGTGGGGGTGGCGGGGGGCATGGTGAGTGTTATAAGTGCCACGGAACCGGACATTGGGCGGCGAACTGTCCAAACGGGTAGTGTAACGCTTCTATTCTACACGATAATTCCATTAAATTCTATTAGCTCTTTGGCTTGCCTTGTCCTGAAGGACCAGCACCCGAATCCTCGCGTACTCGTTTTCCGATTGTTTTCTTTATTGTTCTCGAGATTGTATCCTTGACATCGAAGCAGCACTGGAGTTTCAAGCGGCAGACTTCGCAAGGAGCCACGCGGTCTTCCCCGTCGTATTTCTCTTTCAGCTCGTCCACTGACAGGGTTCTTTCGTCTTGATGAGGCTTGCGATGAGTAATGAGCCTATCCAGCACCTTATGCTGGTTGTCGTGCTCAAGGCCACGATTACGATGCCACCATCTTTGCTCGATATTTCCCTCAGGGTTTTTGTGGAACAATTTCGCAGTGGGGGCTGCCATGACCTTTGCCTTCGAGAGCCCTGACACCGTCAGGCTGGCGACACTCTTCGCTCGAGAGAGACCAACGTACAGCTGACCATCTGCGAAAATGTTTTCAGCGTACACCCTCACCGAAGACAACGTCATGCCTTGGGCTTTGTGCATGGTGATTGTCCACGCGAGCATTAAAGGTATTTGACTCCGGATATTTTTACCAAGCCCCGCGGTACTAAACGTGAAGTCCTCGGGGAACACGGGTGAAGGCTTGTTGTGAGGAAAGCTGTGCCACTGCACAAGTGGAACCACCGGAGTTATTGCTTTTTCGTTGTGCCGCAGTTGGACACCTTCCTGCTGCTCTTTCGTCCATTCGATCTGACAGTCGATCCTTTGTATCCTTTTGTTAAGACTGTCGCGCTCGTGGCTTGTGATGTCGTCTTTGGGTAGTTTCTTGAGCTCATCAACTAGTTCAGCACGCCTCTTTTCGAGCTCCGGCAACAACCCCGCTATCTCCGCAAACCCAGTTACTTGACCGCGGCTCCCATTGACAAGTTTACGAGGTGTATCTTCTCCCTCGATGTCAACCTCCATGTTCTTGAGCATCATCACTTGCGTCGCAGTCTTGAGCTCCAATGTTTTTGGTACTCGACAGGTTTTTGGCACGCCTTGGCTCTCTAACTGCCTACGCGCATCTGGCTCATGCTCATAGCTGATGCCTTCGTCCACCTCTACCTTGTCTTTACAGGCAAAATATCTGGGATTTCCCTGAAGTTTCATTATTTCGTCCTTGTTGTACGTATCTGCTTCTTTGTTCGTCGAAACAAGGGTCGTAGAGGTTAAATTGATTCTCTGCTGTTGCAAGGAATCTCTGCAAGACTGAGCTGCGTCGATTAATTTTTCAAGCGTCTGCACCGCGTTCATTTTTCCCATTCTAATGTCCCGCAACACTTCGACGAATGCCTTGTCTTGTTGTCGGTACACCTTCTTGAGCTCGACGAACTGCAGCTTGAGTTTTTTCCACTCCCATCCTTGAAATGCCCAGCCCCTGTTCAGGAATAAAGCAGGGCAAAATCCTCGTCCAGTCTTGTGCCGCTCATTGGTGTTATCAATAGGACCGAGCTGTAAGAAATCGCCAAATAAAATTATTTGCAGCCCTCCGAAGGGTGCGTTGTGTTCTCGGGCTTTCGCAAAGTGTTCCGAAAGCCTATCCATGAACTCCCCGGATATCATGCTCACCTCATCAATCATCAGTACGTCGTAATTTTTTATCCTGCTGATGTGAATACGTTTCAAAAATCCGAATCCGTTGATGTTCTCCGGAACGCCGATGCCTGCCGCTGCGTGGATCGTGCATCCCTCGATAGCTTCAGCCGCGAGTCCTGTTGGTGCCGTAACAGCCACCACCTTGCCCTTCTCTTCCAACTTTTTCTTGATCTCCTTCAGCATAACAGATTTTCCCGTACCGCCCACGCCGGTGATGAACATGTTCTTGCCACTCATCACCAGGTCCAGGGCTTTCTGTTGCTCTTCGTCCAGCGTAACCACGGGCGAGTCTAACACGCTCACGCGTCGGAAAGCATCAACCATATTTCCATATTCCCCGCCTGCACCGTACAGCGCGCCCTCATGGGTCCACGGGTCGACCCCAGGCGAGGGTGCTTCCGGCGTCATTATTAAGCGTGGCAAACGTTGTTCCGCTCGGGTATGTGGGACTAGGAAAGCATCCCGCGTCCGGCGGTCTGATGAAGAGCTGGCTAACAACGCGACCAAAATGTCGTTGTCACCGAAAATCAGTTTTCGTTCTGCACTGCAGAACACGTCAGCGAGTTCGTTAGGGGAACGTCACTGTCCGGCGCGCGCGACGCCGGTTTCGCGCCTCGCGTCTTCCTCCCCCGCCTTATCTTGATTCGATCGCGATGGTCACGACGCGTCGCCAGTCCGGCGCGGTCCTGCGCCCCACCGCCAAGGCGGCTGCGTCCCCATCGTCTCCAAGCAAAGCCAAAGGCACCGACAAGTCCAAATCCAGCGCCAGCACCACGCACTACGAGTTCATGGGCCCCCCCGGTGCGTTGGGGATAATCCTCGGTTTGCCGCTGGTGTGTTACGGCCTTGTGTTTCTCTGCAACGAAGATACGTGTTTGAGCTTGGATGCCCTCCCTACGACCTTCCCCGATCCGCCAAAGAACATGCCGTTGTTTTCAATCGAAGCGTGTTTCGTGTTTTCCGCGTGGATGGGGTATTGCGTGTTGCTGCACTTGCTGCTTCCAGGCACGATGAAAAAAGGCACGATGTTGCCCGACGGCACGCGGTTGACGTACAAGCTGAACGGCATGTCCGTGTTACTCGTCACGATTCTGCTTACGGGAGTAGGCATCCACACGGAAACTTTGGATTTACAATGGGTGCACGCCAACTTTCTCGCCCTGCTCACCGCCGGTGTCGGTTTCGCATTCCTGTTCAGTTTTGTGTTGTACTTCGGATCCTTCACAACCACGAAAAAAGGAAAGCAAAAGATACTCGCCAAGGGAGGCGACACCGGTAACTACCTGTACGACTTCTTCATAGGCAGGGAATTGAACCCGCGAATAGGAAACATGTTCGACCTGAAGGTATTTTGCGAATTGACACCCGGGTTAATCGGATGGCTCCTGCTCGATTTGGGATTCGCACACGCGCAATTTAAGAAAACAGGCAGTATCAGTGTCGCCATGTCTTTAGTGTGCGCATTCCAGGCTCTGTACGTGTTCGACGCTTTATACTTCGAGCCCGCGATTTTAACCACGATGGACGTCACCACGGATGGGTTCGGGTTCATGTTGGCGTTTGGCGATTTGGTCTGGGTGCCGTTTACATACTCGCTGCAGGCAAGGTATATATTAGAACAAGGCGTGGAGCTGGAGTTGATGCACATCATTATTATTATCGCTATTAAAGTAATCGGATACAGTATCTTCCGAGGCAGCAACGGGCAGAAGAACGCTTTCCGCACGGATCCCGATTCCCCATCTGTCGCGCACTTGAAGTTTTTGAAAACAATAAGAGGCACTCGATTGATAATAAACGGGTGGTGGGGCATTTGCCGGCACGTCAACTACCTCGGGGACTGGCTCATGGCGTGGGCCTGGTGCTTGCCGTGCGGGTTCGGAAACGTAATTCCGTACTTCTATGTCGTGTATTTCGGAGTTTTGCTTTTTCACCGCGATTTAAGGGACGGAGAACAGTGTGAAATTAAGTACGGCGAGGATTGGAAAAAGTACTGCGCCACCGTTAAATACAGGCTGATTCCGGGGGTGTATTAGTGGGGTTTTGGAACCCAGAGTTCTTGTGTGGGTATGAGCTATTGTTCAATATTGAGTATTGGTATCGGGATAACACGTGAGTCGCGGTGACTATAAGCCAGGCAGTGGCGACTGTCCAAAATTACATTCATTTTCTCTCACTGTCGAGACTTTCCTTTCGTGAATCGATCTACCCCAATCAAACCGTGAATTAACGTGATTTAGCGTGAGGATTGATAGGAACAACCTTCGGTCGTTTTCACCTATCAACGCTCG
>MDSY01147723.1_pt1 | contig 10194 bp, 7 predicted proteins | sample 811131 | NCBI WGS metagenome assembly MDSY01 (sample SAMN05326643, study PRJNA326480) | marine metagenome | isolation source: seawater | place: Atlantic Ocean: South West | collected 2010
AAATACTATTCTAAAAATCATACTAGATTCTGAGCTAAAAGCTGCTAGGTCGTACAAATATGGTGTGAGAGTGCCCTCGGTTCCAGTCCATTGTCCGCCAACACAGGTTAGGCAACCTGATGTGCCGGCCAGCATGTTGGAGTTATACCAGTCAGGGTCTGTACTGCTTCCCAGTAGATTCCAGTCTACTCCTTGGTTTATGGAATACTGAACATAGGCGACGTCCCAGTCTTCTTCTAAATCGAATGCCATTTGAAAATTCAATACTGGATTTGCAATGGATGTCAGATCATAACATTTAGTTATTAAGTACCCTTTTGAATTGTTTGCATACGCTCCACTCAAGTTTGTGGCATATACATTTGATCCTGATGCTGCAGCATTAAGGATAGTTCCGCTAGGAACTCCACGTTGCCAGACATCTCCCTCTTCATTAATGACGATAAGTTCATCACTAGGGTTTTCAAAAGAATTTACCACGCCAGTTTCACCAGTTTCATTCACATAAAACGTAACCTCAGCACTGTTGTTTTGAGTAAAATAATCATTGTTTATGGTGGTGGTTACATTAAGGGAGTGGATTCCAGAATCTAACGTTATGTCAACCAAGTCCAAGACAGCGGTCGCTTGTGAAGCAATGGTGCCATTCCATGTGAGTGGTGTTTCATTACCGCCGTCAAAGCTGTACGTAATGTCAATAGTATTTATGTTATTTTGCCCATTATTAAGTACCATTACTTGTGGACTCACTGCTCCGCAATTAATTTTCATACTTATTATATTTTCAACAGCGACCAATTGAATGTCATTTGCAGCTAAAGGTTCCGCCTGCAAATTACTTCGCCAAATGCCACGTCCGTAGGTTCCTGCTGTAATATTATAGTCTACAGTGTTAATACTCAAATCTCTCACGTCTGTATTTGGAAGGTTTGTTTCAAAAAGACCCCAATCGTTTGTAAGATCATCGTATCTATAAACACCTAAACTGGTTCCAAGGTACAGTGCATTGCTTGGAGATAAAGGTTGATGTTTGATAATATTTTTTGTGACAGAAGGAAGTGTTCCTGTAATTTTTGTAAAATTATCTCCTTGATCGATAGATCTGTAAACATTTCCAGTGCCTCTAGTTGTGGTAATGTAAACGATCGTATTATCGCTGTTATTAACTTCGATGGATGTAATATTTCTTGAAAAATTTTGTATCAGTGAAAATGTAACTCCGTGATTTATACTTTTATGAAGTTCATGACGCCATTCACTATTCTCATTGTCATAATAAGAAAAACTCACATACATAATATCAGAGTTGATAGGGTCGAGTTCTAAAACCTCAATATTGGCTTCAAAAGTATCTGAGACTTTGGTCCAAGTCCCAGAGTTAAAGTTGTAAAGGCTGCTATACCCGGCATAGACTTCACTCTCTTTATTAATTGAAAGTGGAGTAATCCAATTGCCTACTAAGGGACCGTTATCATTTGTGGGTCCCAAATTTTGGACCGTACCTCCATTTTGACCAGATGTAGTGTTTACGAATAACTTTTTACCGCGCTGCATAAAACCATAATATTTGGAATCGTTGTTAGGGTCAATCACGCCTTCCATACCGTCGCCACCATGGTAATTACTCCATTGCTCATCCCGAGCAAAACCGCCATTGTCCTGAAGTCCTCCTGCAATTTTATTAGAATCTTGTTTGGATACAGAAATCCTGTAAAATTGACTGATTGCCAGTCCTGGAGTCAAATCCGTAAATGTGGTGCCTGCATTTGTGGATTCAAAAATACCTCCATCAGACCCTACAAAGATGCTACCATTAAAAGAGCGGATAAAATGAATGTCAGCATGCGTATATGAGCTTGTACGGCTGTACCACTGATTTATTTGTGAAAATGAATTTCCTGCATCCGTGGATTTCCAAACGTTTAAACAGCCTACATAAATTTCATTTTCATTGGTCTCTGAAACAGCAATGGCTAAATCATACCAAGATTGATCCCCTTCAAAAATATTAACAGTGTTCTCCATTTGTGTAAAAGTTGTACCACTGTCCGATGATTTGTAAATTCCTTGGTAGGTGTAATCTGTATTAGATGCAACCATATAAACAAGGTTGTTATTTGCGGGTGTTATGTCAATAAAGAGACGACCAGAAGAAGTTGGAAGCCCCTCTGTAATATGTGTAAACGTGTCTCCTGCATTTGTGGATTTGTAAAATTTATCATTAGTAGTTCCATAAATGATATTTGAATTATTAGGGTTTACTTTTAGATCTCTAAAATCACCAGATTGTTTGTTTGTCCAGTCATCACCACCATTTACAGATTTAAAAATCCCATTACTGGTTGCTACCCAAAGCATGTTGGTATTGTCTGGGTTTATATAAATTTCGGAGGTTCTGTTTGGAGTGTTAAACGGATTAAGTCCTGTTTGTTGCCAAGTGGCTCCTGCGTTTATTGATTTCCAAATTCCTACACTAAAGCAGTTGCTAGCGTCATCATCGCCAGTGGCAATGTAAAGGATGTCCGTATTTGTGGGGTCAATAGCGATTCCAGAAACGCCAATCTGAGGTAAGTGGTCTGTTAAAGGAATGTATGTTTGTCCTGCATCTGTGGACTTCCAAATTCCACCTGCAGGCGATCCAACATAAATAACATCTGAATTGTCTGGATCCACAATGATGGTATTGACACGACCAATGTTTGCACTGTTAGTCGTTCGATTTAAAAAATCAGTGGGACCCATAGATACCCAATTACTTTCATCGGTTCTCACAGCCGTTGAACGTCGTTGTGATTTATGAGAGTTTTTAGCTTCCCATACCTCCCATAACTCTTGGGTGGTTGGTAAAAAACCATCGTCATTCACATAGTTTTGCCAGAAAGATTCCCAACGTTTGAAGGGCTTGTATCCACTTGCTTTAGCGTCTGTGTCACGAGTTGCCCAGTAGGCATTCCCGGCATCGACAATTTCTTTAAATGTTAAAGGATTGGCTTTGGTATTATTCAGGCCTTTCATCCAAGGCGTTCCAGAACCTACTTGAGCGTTAGAAAAAAGACAGCAAAAGGCGCAGAGTGAAATAAGAAAATTTTTCATAAGAGTTAAATTGGTTGGTTAATACAGTTTGCCTTATTTTTAAAAAGACGGTTTGTTGTAAAAAATAAATTGGTTGTAAGTTAACTTAAATAAATTCAAATTTAGTTAATTAATCCATATGAGACATTGATCTCGTACTGTAATTAATTAGACAACCTAGAACCCTTTAGCTGTTGGTGTTATTACGGACAACACCCCTTCAAAAGTCAAGCTACACAATTGGTATGGGGGTAATGTTCCAAGAGGGTTAGCGCCAGAAGGCTGGCACGTGCCAGCAGATGCTGAGTGTGCCACTTTAGAAGACATCCTTTTGATATAAATAAGATGGCTCTCCTACAGGCAATAAATCAGCGCCGTTAGGCACTTAAAAACGATTAACCTTCTACCTTTTTGGTTGGAGGTTTTTTGTTTCAAAAAACTTCTACAAAATTGTTTAAAAAACTGAGCCTCTGTTTCGAAAAGAATGCAATAGGGCGTGCACACTGGGATTAATCTAATTTATGCTCTTATGTGACATCATATTTTTTTTCTCATTAAGTCACAGATACGATTGTGGCAAGGAGGCTTTTTTCAAACCCTGTAACTAAATCCGAATCGTATCAAATTTTGTATATTTGTATAGTCTGTTTTGTGTGTCAGCACTGAAGTGGATTGTATCCCATTAAAAGTCATTTAAGTGGTGGCTGTCATTGCTTTATAAAATTAGTTAAACAGAACTATAAATTTACAATTACACGTTTTTATTCATGGTTAACAAGCTCACCTTTTTGACGATTTTTAGTATCTTTATTTCGTTTGGACAAGAAAACAACTCTAAATTATTTAGCATTACTCCAGAACTTCTTTTAGGAGTTACTGGTGAGTCAAATACTAATTTTCCAGAAAGAGCTCTTCAAAAACAATTTTTTTTAAGCGTTGGTTGGTTGCACACCAAAGACACCTATGTGTGGGGCAGCACATTCTTGAAAAATTTAAAAACAGGCCTCAGTTTTGGGTACACCGATTTCGGAAATAAAAACCATCTAGGAACTATTTTCACATTACAACCCTTCATCGAATTTAATGCGTTTAACTCTAAAAACATGTTTATTAAGATAGCAACAGGAGCGTCCTATGCTACTAAGAAATACCATCCAATTACAAACGAATTTAATCAAGCGGTTTCTACAAATTTAAATTGGTCTTTTAGATTATTTATGTATTACAATCTTCTGAAAACGAAGCAAGTTAATTGGCGAATTGGGATCGGTTACGATCATAATTCCAATGGGCACGCAAAATTACCAAACCAAGGCTACAACTCTTTTTTGCTAAGTTTCGGAGCAGAGATAAATACATCTAAACCTTCCACAGAAAATAGCTCTCCCGCAAAAACACCTGTCAAAACAGTTTCAAATTATTATTCAATTCGGACTGGCTACGGACAAAATGTATTGTCTGAAGCTTTTGGAACTAAAAAAAGTATCTACACATTGTCGGGCGAGTACGGGAAAGTATACAATAAAGTTTTGAAAATTGGAATTGGAACCTATGTGCGATTTTATCAAACGTATTACGATTATATTTCAAACAATGAGTCGCTTGTGCAAAATGGAAGAGAATTTTCAGATTTAAAGTCGAATGCTTTTTCAAATGCATTAAACGTAGGCATATCAATCAATGGGGAATTGCTATTAAATCATTTTGGTATTGAATTTCAGACAGGGGTAAATATTTTTAAACCTGCTTATAAGATTGACTGGCGTATTAACAAAGGTTGGGGCGATGTGCCAAAAGTAATCCCTGAAAGTGGGGGTAATTTTAGACTTGGCGACATAAACGAAGATTATTATAAAATAAAACGCACCGTATCAGCGAGACTTGGGCTTAAGTACTACGCTATTAGCAACGCAAAAACACCTTCAAATAACCTCTATATTGGTGGGTTTATAAATTCTAATCTAGGACAAGCAGACTTTTCAGAACTAGCCATTGGCTATGTAAAAAGGTTTTAATAATATAAAGGCGATGGATTGAATCGTTAGTTTCGTGGGTCAACTCATCTCTACAAACTAAAATAAACGTTTTCATGAAAGTGAGTAATTATAAAACTCACAGAAACTAAAAAGCAGCTTAGTTTACTAATTTTCCTCTCTCAATAGGACTAAAATGGAATTGAAATATTTTTCAATCTTTATATCTGTAATACCTTTCATGGTTTTTTTTGGTTTTCCATTTTTGCGGTGCAAATAAAGGCCGTCTAAGGTGTTCCACTCGGCCTCCATGTTTTGCGTAATTGCCGCAGTATTGCCTAACCGCATTTCGCCTATAACACATTCTATGCTTCCATCAAGAGTCAAGAAAGTCATATTATAGCGTATGTCAAAGTTATTCGTGAAGCCCAAAGATTTTGTTTCGTACAAGCCTTGTGCTAGTTCTTGAATAACAATTTCCTGAGACGGGGTTACCGAAAGGATAATGTCTTCTGGATATTCATGCTTTTTTGCTATAAAGTCATACACCATTTGGTAATTTTCAGCGGCCGTTTTATTGTTTAAAACGAATGCCGATGAATTCATTATAGATTTGATACCAACCAATGCCTTTTTCTCATCTGTTTTGACGTATTTAAATTCTAAGTCCTGGTCTTGTGCCTGTAGTGAATAAAATAAAAACAGACTGATAAAAAGTAAAACGGGTTTCATTTAAAAGTGTATAATTATTGATTTTTAGTTTGATTGTAGTAATGTGCTATTTTATAAATATTATCATATTTAAACCATTTTTTGTCACTGGTCCGCTCCATGAATTTTTCGTTATCTGAAGTGATTTTTTTCATCTGTTTTCTGAACCTTAAAGCTGTAAGCTTTGAAATCTCACCGTTTTTAAAGGCTAAGAAACTCAACATTTGGCCTTGGTTAAACACTACAGCATTATTTCCTGAAGCGGATGCATAACCACTTTCAGAAATTTCTGCTTTTGGGTTTTGAAAAATAGTCAGGTGTTCACCATAATACAGCACAACATAAAATTTACGTTTCCCTTCTTTTTTCTTTAAATTTTTAGGCAGCGAGAGAATAATCAATCCATTATAAGAAATTAATTTACAGGCATCGGCTTTAATGGTTCTGGCTTTATCTCCTTTTTTTGGTCGGTAGCGAAAAGAATTGATATCATTTCCTTTGTATGAATACCCTTTTACTTGGCCATTAAGTTCACTTCCATCAGCTAAAACAATTGTGCCTTGTTGCCAAGAGGCTCCAACATATTTTTTGGTGGTGTTAGAATTACCTGTATTATAAAAATTTCGATCTGTCTGCGCCGTGGAAGTTAGACATAGACATAAAAATAAAATGATAGTAATAAGTTTTCTCATGTTTAAGTATTAATTGGTTATTCAAAGATACGATTTACGTTTCTATTAGTCAAAAAAAAAAAATTAAATTAGTTGCTTTTGACACTTTAATTTAATGGTACTATTTAAAACTTAGGTTTGATACTTAAATAAGTTGATATTATTGCGTTTTACGCTTGCATCATAATACTCTTTTTTGTGTATTATAAATCACTCAATTATCCTCATTTCGAGATGCTCTTAATTCTGATTTATACTTCAAATAATCCGTTCTAAAGTGCTTGCTTTTTACAAACAAACTTAGGCCTTTAATAGCTTTTCTTAGTTCAAGAAACCAGTTGATAAGTTTTGAGTGTAAGCGTTGAATTAGTGACGGATTATTTAGCTGTTTATAAACCCATTTCCTAACCGAACCTCTATGGCTTTTAGATTTGGAAATGGGATTAAAATAAAGCGCTTTTAAGTCATAAAATAATCTATGGTATTTTGAGGTATCCCAATTAATTTTTGAGTTGCAATACTGTTCTATAACTAGGGAGTCATAGCATGATTTAAAATTTATGGATTTGTATAAGTATCCAAAATCATTAATCTGTGTGCTTAAAACTAGAATATCTATGAGAATCTGATTGCCAGGAACTCGTATTTTATTTATTACCTTACTACTTGATATAACCTCGCTGGGTTTTAAAAATTTTTGAATGTTTTTTCTAAGTATTTGTGAGTGAATTTCAACCGCCGCTAAGCGCTCAGGATGTATAAGTCTGGGAAGGTGTCTGTGCTTTTTATGTTTTCCTAATAGTGTAAATTCTGTTGATACATAGTTACATTGCAACAGTAATTGTTCGGCCTTGTAAATTTGCGCAGGATCTATAAGAATGTCAATGTCACCTATTAGGCGCTCCCCAAAATCTTTATAACATTCCATTGCCAACAAAGCAATCCCTTTTATAAACACATGACTGATTTTGTGCTTGTCTAATAAGCTACTAATTTCAATCGTTTGGTTTAATAAAGTTTGGTTTCTGTTTCTATTAATTTCCGTAATTTCCTCCAAATACATATTTAGATCTTCGGGAAGATAATTTGCAAGTTTTTTTTGCTTTAATCGACAAAATACACTCGTCATTACCATCAGGTGACTGCTCGCTTTTATGAGTAAACTCCAATCCATTTCTGGATTGCTTAGCTGATTCTTAAGTTCACATTCGTTATTTTCAAAGGCTAAGATAGTGGCGATTATTTTTCTAATTTCCCTCATTAATTTAATATAAAAGTGAAGTGATTTATTTCTGATATCTTAGAAACATCTTTTTTTTTAAACAGTAATTCACGACGCCAGTAAGAGAAGATGATGGCATTAAAATAGAGCCTGAAGTTAATTGGTGTTTTTTTTAGTAATACAAACAAATTTTTAAGCTTAACGAGATTTTTTGATACAGTATCAACTGTTTCAAAAGAAGTAAAACTGAGTAATTTCAACTTTTTTATTTGTTTGTTAAGAGTTGGGGCTTTTAACATAACTTGTATTTTATTTCTTCAAATATATGTTTTTTTTTAAGAAGATAAAGTTCTCTTTATTGAAATTTCAAGTAAAAAAATTGTGTAAATATAAAAAAGTATTTTATGTTTGCACTTGATACACCCTACTAAGTATTACAACCAATGATACTTTTTGAGAAGATATTAATTATAAGATGATTTAAGCAAAATAATGCTTTTATACTTACTTTTAATTTAATGCCTCAAATTGAAAACCATTGGTTTGTTATTGTTACCAAACCACAAAATGAAAAGAAAGTTGAACTCCAATTAAACCAAATTGGAATCCCAGCTTACTGCCCTGTCCGTACTGAACTGCGTCAGTGGAGTGATCGTACCAAAAAGATAAAAGTTCCACTTTTACCATCTATGTTGCTTGTTCAAATCCCTAATAATTTACGAAATATTGTATTTGACTTTCCTGCTGTGCGGCGTTATTTGTACTGGCAAGGAAAGCCAGCCGTAGTCAAAGAACACGAAGTTGAAGTGTTAAGACAAGTCTCAGATTCAAATTTTAAATCAACGAAACTTCATAAGCTTAGCGCAGGATCAAAATTAGATTTATCCCCTTTTGGTATTTCTTACAAAAATGGAACTGTTAAATACACTTCAGGAAATCAGTGTTGGGTAGTTATTGATTCTTTAGGATATGTATTAAAGTTGCAGCTGTCATAGTTTAGGTTATAGCTTGCTCATCAAGTATTATTTGCTTGAATTTCAGACTCGAGACGTTGTCTCAATTTATAAGTTATTTGTGGGACTCACAACGGCGAAGCCATGCTTATATAGCCCTTTTACAACAATTTAAACACTTTATTTTTAACACTCAATGTTTTGTTAGAGACACTCATTACATCACGTACTAGACTTCGCATGTTGGTCAAATTTTTTACCAACGACGCCAACAATGGGTATCTAAATGGTTTAGCTATAGAGTTTGGGGAGTCTACTAACGCTATACGACTAGAGTTAAATAACCTGTCTGCTAGTGGCTACTTAATTAAATGGAAAAGTAAAAATAAAATTGTCTATGCAGCGAATAAAAAGCATCCTCTTTTTAAGTTACTTCAAAAAATTATCCGTCAACATCTTGGCCTAGAACAAATTGTTTTATCTGTTATTAAAAAGTTGGTTTCAGTACAGGAAATCCATTTAATAGGTGATTATGCTAAAGGACGCGACAGCGGAACTATAGAGATAATTTTAATAGTCCAAAATATTAACGAGGATTTTCTTGAAAGCCTCCAACATAAATTAAAAAAAATAATTGAACGGACCGTTCTTTTTTACGTGAACAGTCCCATTCCACAAAATGCAATTGTTATTTACCAACAAAATAGCCCGAGCTAAACTTAGATATTCAACCCCCTTAAAACCTACATTTACCTATGATTACCCCTAAAACTATTGCAATTATTGGCCTTGGCTATGTTGGTCTTCCACTCGCTATTGAATTTGCTAAGAAATACCATACGATAGGCTTTGACATCAATCCTAACCGCATTAAGGAAATTAAAGAGTCCATTGATTCTACTTTGGAGGTCGCTCCAGAAGAATTATCTAGGTTATTGTCTCCTAATTTGAGGGATTTGAACAAGAGTAACCACGGTTTTTTACCCACCATAGATCTCATGGATATCTCGGATGCCGATGTATTTATTATTACTGTGCCAACTCCAACAGATAAAAACAATAGCCCTGTATTAACTCTTTTATTAGATGCTTCAAAAGCAGTTGGATCTGTACTAAAAAAAGGGAATATAGTCATATATGAAAGTACTGTTTACCCTGGGGTGACTGAAGATGAATGCGTACCTGTATTACAAAAGTCCAGTGGCTTGATTTATAATCAAGATTTTTTTGTAGGGTACTCTCCTGAGAGAATCAATCCGGGAGATAAAGAACGTACGGTTGCTAAAATTTTAAAAGTAACCTCTGGCTCTACGCCTGCTGCTGCCAAAGTTATTGACAAATTATACCAGTCGGTTATAAAAGCGGGGACCCATCTTGCTCCTTGTATTAGAGTTGCTGAAGCAGCAAAAGTAATTGAAAATTCTCAACGGGATATAAATATTGCATTTGTAAATGAGTTAGCGAAAATATTTAACCTATTGGATATAGATACTGCAGCGGTTTTAAAAGCTGCAGGAACCAAATGGAATTTCTTGCCCTTTATCCCTGGATTAGTTGGTGGACATTGTATTGGAGTTGATCCTTATTATTTA
>MDSY01107597.1_pt1 | contig 10193 bp, 9 predicted proteins | sample 811131 | NCBI WGS metagenome assembly MDSY01 (sample SAMN05326643, study PRJNA326480) | marine metagenome | isolation source: seawater | place: Atlantic Ocean: South West | collected 2010
AGGACAAGGACAAGGACAAGGACAAGGACAAGGACAAGGACAAGGACAAGGACAAGGACAAGGACAAGGACAAGGACAAGGTAATCTCATATCTGGACTTAGAAATTTTTCCACTAACGAATAAATTAAAAGAAGAACCATCTAGATTTTTTTATTGTCCCAATTATCATTTTATTCCATAATTTTTTGGAATTTGAACTATGAAATCCATAATCTATATTACATTGTTTAAAATAAATTTTATCTGAAATTATTTTAATACATTTTCTTTTAATACAATCGCCTCCTGGATGATTATTTTGATATAAAGTTATATCATATACAAAATTATTTGCTACTAATAACATTTTACCATTAATAACTAATTCTTTTAAATTATCATTAGAAAGATAAGGTATCATAACTATACTAATCTAGAATTTAAATTAATTAATCTGATGCAGAAGAATTTTTAGCTTTAATACCAAGAGTATTAAGTAATTGTTCTAAAGTTATTTCATTAGGATCTAATTCATCTGGTAATGAAACGTTTCTCTTTTTATTTTTTCCCTTTGATGAAATTTGTGCATAATATCCATAAGGTCCTTTTTTAATATTAATTGTATTATCTTTTAATTTAAATGATTTTAATGAATAAGGATCACCTGAATCTAGTAAACTTTTAGCATATTCTAAATCTATATTATCAATATCTTTATCAGTATCTTTAATAGATACAGTTCTGTTAGAACACTTTAAGTATAGTCCATATTGACCTTTGTGAAGATAAACATGTGCTTTATTGTATGTTCCTAGGAATTTAGGATATTGTAATAATTTAATAGCATCTTCTAATGAAATATCTTCATCTCTAATTGGAGAATATTTCCATTTATTTTCTTCCATTATTTTAACATATGGTCCATATTTACCTTCACCTTTAAATATCTCTCTACCATTCTCATCAACACCCAACATTTGGTCAGTACTACTTAAATTTTCAATATGACCAAGATTTTCATTTAATTCATCTACTATTGGTTTGAACATTTGATAAAATTTTTCTAATACATTATACCATTTAGCTTTACCAGATGCAATTTTATCAAGATATTTTTCAAATTTAGCAGTAAAATCAACCTGCATTATTGGCTTAAAATTAGAATTCATAAATTCATTAACAGTTTCTCCCATTTTAGTTGGACAAATTTTTTTATTTTCTTTACCAATTACAATATCTTTTGTTTGATTTGAAAATTTTATTTCTTTTTTTGTTTTAGATAAATTCATTTGAACTGATTTCTTTTTAAACCCTTCAACATTTTTAATTTCGACATATTTTCGATCAATAATTTTTGAAATAATACTTGCATAAGTTGAAGGTCTACCAATACCATTTTTTTCTAAATGTTTAACTAATCCAGCTTCATTAAATCTAAAAGGTAATTTACTATATTCTTCATTAATGGTAATATTTTTATATTTTACTGTTTTACCAACTTTAATATCTAATTTACCATCTTCTTTTGTTTCGGATTCAGAATCATCGGTTGTATTATTATACAAAATCATAAATCCAGGAAATTTAATATTTTCAAGAGTTGAAACAAAAAAACTATTTTTTGGTAATTTTGATTTATTATCAGTAGAAACTAAATCTATTTCTAATGTTTGGACTTCAACTACTGCATTAGCCATCTGACTTGCTAAAGTTCTATTTCTAATAAGTTTATATAATTTTTCACAATCTGACATAAGTTTTCCATTTGTTGATTCAACTGAAATCTTGGTAGGTCTAATAGCCTCGTGAGCTTCTTGAGCACCTTTACTTTTTTTATTATAACTTTTAGGGTCACTATATTCTTTTCCGTATGTTTTAATAATAAAATCTTTACATTCATTACTAGCTTGTTCAGATAAATTAGTTGAATCTGTTCTCATATATGTAATTAGACCAGCTTCATATAATTTTTGAGCTGCATCCATAGTTTGTTTAACATTAAAATGTAATTTTGTAGAAGCATCTTGTTGCATGGTAGATGTAGTAAAAGGAGCAGATGGTTTTCTTATAGAATCTTTAACTGATATATTTTTTATTTTAAATTCATCATCTTTTGTAATTGATTTTAGAAATTTTTCAGCATCCTCAGGATTATTAAATTTGTATAAATCTTTATTGCCACTTACAAATTCATTAAGATTTCCATTAAATTTTTTATTACTATATTCAAAATTAGCAGATGTTTTAAAATATGGATTTGATACAGAATCTTTAATTTCATTTTCCTTATCATTAATAATTTTTACTACTACTGATTGAACACGACCTGCTGATAATTGTCCTTGCATTTTTTTCCATAAAATAGGACTAATTTTATATCCAACTAATCTATCAAGTAATCTTCTAGCTTGCTGTGCATAAACCATATTATCATTAATTTTAGTAGGATTCTCAATTGCATTTTTAATAGCAGTTTTTGTAATTTCATGGAAAACAATTCTATCATATTCCTTTAACTTAAGAAGGTCTTTTAAGCTGGCAGCAATCATTTCTCCTTCTCTATCTTCATCAGCTGCAAGAATAACCTTAGAACAATCCTTAGCTAAAGATCTTAATTCCCGTACAACTTTTTCCTTACCAGGTATAATAGAGTAATTTGGATTAAAATTATTATCAACATCAATAGATAATTCTTTTTTGTCTAAATCTCTACAATGTCCATATGAAGCTTTAACTAAATATGTTCCATTTTTTAAAGAATTTAGATATTCTTCTATTTTTTTGATTTTTCCGGGAGATTCTACGATTACTAGTATTTTACTCATTAATAAACTTACAGTATTTATTAATTACATTTTTAAATATCAATATTTTTCAAAAAGAATAATAAATTAATTAAAATAATAAATTAATGATAGTAAAAATTAGGTTATTAATTGATATTAATATTATTTGAAATAAAATGTAAGTAATAAGACGGAAAAAAGTAATAAAATCATTTAATGCCTTAATAAAAAAGTAAGCATATTTATAATAAATACTTTTATCATTTAAAGCTTCTATTACTCTAAAATTAATATTATTAGTTAAGATATCATATTTTTCTGAATCAAAACAAGATAGTAAATTGATATCAAATAATGAATTAAATCCAATTAAATCATAAATTAGGAAATCATTTTTATTAATTTTATTTAAATATTCATCAATAATAATTTCATATTCAGAATTTGAAGAAGAACAATACCCATTTAATATCTCATTAAAATTTGTAAGATTATTATTACTCGCTATTTTTTTAGAATCTGGGCAAAAACCTTTCCCTGAAAAATTATTACTTACATCACTATAACTTCTTAAAGATGCAAATAAAATAACAAAATACACTATATTTTTAATCATTAATACAATATTATAAATTAAAAATAACTTTTTTTCAATTTTATTTACTAACAGGTTCTTTTTTTATTTTGTCACCAAATTTTTCTTGAATTGCATTATCTAATTGTTGAGGATTAAATTTAGAATATGATAATTTTTCTCTTATCTTATTATAATAATTTGAAATTAAATTATCAATTTTATCATTTTTAGTTACTATTACTTTTCCAGATGAAAATATTTTAACATCTATTTCTTTTTCTGGTTTTGATAATTCTTCAAAAGTTTGTACTATTGGATGATTTTTTAATATTTGTTTTAACATTATAAAAATATTATCTATTTCTTTTTGTTCTTTATCATCATTTTCTTTTGGTTTTTCATTATCATTTTCTTTTGGTTTTTCATCTCTTTTTATGTTTTCATCATCTGAATCACTTTCATATTCAACATCAGACTCACTATCAGATTCAACATCAGATTCACTATCAGAATCTATATATTTTGATAGATCAATACTAGATGGTAAATCATTTTTTACTTTCTGTTGATTATAAGATAAACCAATTTCTTGATTTGATAACAATTTATCATTAAAAGCAGATTCTAAAATTAATGTTGATTGATTATCTGAAATTATTGTTGAAGAATTTTTAAATTGAGATATTATTCTTTCACGTTCTTTTTCATTATCTAATACTTTACTTATTTCACTTGCCATTTTAACTTGACTTTCTTGTTGTATTGGATGTAGAGGACAAACAATACCATGAAATCTAGAAAATATATTTTTATTCCAAATTAAAGGTACACAACCAGAATGTAAAGCTTCCATAACTGACATACAATCATTATCGTTTCCTGTTTCAGTATAATAATATAAAAATGTTGACCTTCTCATTTCTTTAGCAATTTCTTCATGACTTACTCTACCATGTTCGTAAACACCATCTTGCATCATCAGAGTTTTTAATTTATCTTTTAATTCTTCAGAACATCGATTAAAACCGTAATAAATATGAAATTCAGCGTCAGGATGCTGTTTACGAATAATTGGCCATCCAAATTCTAAAATACGTCCTAACCCGTTTTGATAATTAGATGTATAACAAAATCTCTTTGGTTCTCTATCTATATTAAAATTTTGACTAAATAATTCAGTATTAATACCATTTGGTACAACTACATCTTTTATTTTTAATTTAAAATTATCTGTAAATTCTCTAGGATTCATATGAATATGATATGGATTTTTAAAAATAAATTTAATTTTATCAATGTGAAATTCTTTTATTTGATTTGCAATATTAAATAAATTACAATTTAAATCAACAAATATTTTTTGTGCTTTAAACTTTTTAAAAATTTTTTCATGTTGACATATTGGTAAGAAACCAGTATAATCTACAAATATTAGATATTTAAAATTTGTTCTAACATTGAAATATCTTAAATTATAAAAAGTTATTCCTTCATATTCTAATTCATTAAAATCAAATTTACCATAGATTGATATTGTATATCCCTTATCTATTAATTTTTTACTCTGTTCCAACACTTTTCTTCGATAAACATTTAAATTATTATCAGTAGGTAACCATTCATTTTCAAAATTACCAAAATAAAATGTGACATCAGTTTCTTTTGGATTTGTTAATTTAATAAAATTATCCATATAACAATTATAAATTTCATCATTATTAATCAAAGTTTTTAATTCAGAATTAATTGGCATATATATTTGTGGTACAACATTTGGATTTTGAAAATTACCTAACATATTATTTAACATATTTAAACGTTTACCATTAAATGTATTGTCAACATAACTCATGTGAATTAATGCAGATGTTACTGGTAATTGTTCCATTTTATTCATATAATTATTCAAAAAACTTTTTTCTTCTCCAGTTTTTCTTGTTTCGTCATATTTATTGTTTTTTATGTAATCTTTTCTATATGCCAAACAACAGTTAACTGTATGATAAGGTCCAAAAGATTTAATTCTAAATATTGTATTTAAACCGTAATCATACATAAGCATAGAACTACAACCAACTAATTGAACATCTTTTTTGTTAACTAATATATCGTAACAAGATTTTACATAATCTTTAAAATAAAAATCATCATCATCCATGCATACAACTATATCTCCACTGACATTTTTATTTGCTAAATTTCTAAAAGCACCGATAAATTTATAACTTAAATTTTTATCAGCAACATATTTAACATTAGTTGTAGGGCAGATTACTTTTTTTATTTCTTCATTAAACTTATCATGTTCATCATCATCTACACAACCATTAGTAATAATCCATTCATGTATAATAACTCCAGATTGATATTGAATTATTTTTGATAAATTATGTAAGAAAGATATTCTTTTTAATTGAGATACCGTTAAAATAGAAATTTTAAGTTGTGAATTTAAAGTATTTACTTGAGGAGATAATATAATATTATCTTCTTTTTTTTTATCATTGGAATTGTTTTTTTTATTATTATTGTTTTTATTTTTAGCTGAGTTTTTAGCTTTCTTTTTACCCATTATACTAATTATATTTTTAGTTTTTAGATAATATTTAAAAAAAATAGTTTATATAATTTATTCAGTTTTTAACAAATTTAATTCTTTTAATACAAGCAATCTTTTAAGTGATGTAAAAGATAACAAATATTTTTTTATAAAATTTATGTATTTAATTAGATTTGCATTTTGAGGAAATTTTATGATTTTATTTTTATCATTATATAATGTAGCTATTTTATGTACTGAAAATAAAACACATGTAATATATTCATCTAATAAAAAAGGTTGAATTGCATTCCATACAAAAAAAAAGGTTGTTAAATCTTTTTTTATTTCTTTAGATATACTTGGATTTGCCATAAGTTTAATTTTATTTATAATATGTTCTTCTTTTACTTTTTGTAATAAAAAATTATTTATTAAATTAAATTCCATAATTACTTATATATTTACATATTTATTTAAATAGATAAATATCGATATATCTAATTTTATACGGTTTCTAACAAATTTAGTTCCTTTAATACAAATAATCTTTTAAGTGGTGTAAAGGATAACAAATATTTTTTTATAAAATTTATGTATATAATTAGATTCGCATTTTGAGGAAATTGTATATTTTTATAAGTATTATTATGTTTTGTAGCTATATCATGTATTACAAATAAAACACATGTAATATATTCTTCAAATAAAAAAGGTCTAATTGCATTCCATACAAAAAAAAAGGTTGATAAATCTTTTTTTATTTCACTGGATATACTTGGATTTGCCATAAGTTTAATTTTATTTATAATATGTTCTTCTTTTATTTTTTTTGATAAAAAATTATTTACCGCATCATCATATTCCATATTTACTTATATATATACATAATATTTATTTAAACAAATTCATCCCAAAATATAGATATTACATGGTGATTAGAATATAAAAATTATTTGCGATACCAGTTCCATATAAGTATTATAATTCTTTACTATTATTTTTTAGTTTAGGTAAATAATATCCATTTATGTAAAGATTTTTATTTGATTCTCTTAATACAAATAATATCATATTATAAGCAGATAAACCAATAAAAATATGCCAAAACATATGTGTATTAAAAAAACATAAAAAATCAAATATCCAAGTAAAAACACTAAAAATTCCAATTTTAATACTGTTATACCAAATTAAATCTCTTTTTTTATCAGTAACTCTAAGATATGTTGATAGTATTAGAAAGAATCCAAAAAACATTAATATTATGGGACTAAATGATGGGTAAAACCAACTAATTGTAGATAAAAATATAGAAGTTACAAGATACATGAAAATATTAATTTTAAAAAAGATTCTTAAACAATATGTTATTAGTAAAATTATAAATAATTCATCAAAAAATTTTCCTAAAAATGATAATGTTGCATGAAACCAAGTTGATGTTACACCAATTAAAAATAAGTAAATCCATGGAATATAATCTAAATTTATATTTTTATGTGAATAATAACCATATAATGCTAATAAACAAAATGTTAGTGATGAAACTGAATTCCAAAATTCTACAATATAAGGAGAGTAGTAAAATTGGTATCCTAATTTTGTTTCACACCAAACAATTGGACTAGAAAAATAATCAAACATTTATAAGATTATATATATAATCTAATAAATTTATTATTTTAAACAATTACTTTGAAAAATTTAATAAGTAACCTAAATTAATTTGTTTCTTTCTAAATAATCCTTTATCATATATAATTTGACAGGCGTATATAAAAATACATATTATTAATGTAATAAATATTAATTCTAAAGATGAAAATTTTTTTTTATTGCATTTTTGTTGATTTAATCTTTTTCTAATATTTTTACTATCTTTATATTCATCTAATAAATTTTCTAATTCAGTCATTATTATTAACTTATATTTTTTTTAGAAGTAAATATAAAAAACTTATTTTTTTATTTTAAATTCACCCACTTGAACAATATCATCTAATAAATTTTCATCATAATTTTCATTACACATTTTTATTTTTTCTAAAATATTATTTTCTACTACTATTTGTTCTTCAATATATTTATTTAAATGTTTATTATTCCATACTACTTGTGATAAATATTCTATTTCTTCAGTTGAAATTCTATTCTTTTTAGTATTTACATGACCCACAAGTAATAATTTTAAATGAGCGGGAACTAAATTTTTCACTTTTTCAATTGCTTCTAATGTTTCATTATTTATCATCTTTAAGCAAATATCTCTAGTCTTTTTGTCTAAATTATTTCTTTCAAAATTATAAATAATTGAATGACCTAAATAAATATTTGAAAATATATCTGCCATATGACCCGATATTGTTTGTTCCTTTTTTAATTGTCCACCCATTAAAGAAACTATATTTACCATGTTTGCAAATGTAATATTTAATTTGTTTAACATATCTACTTGATCTGATCTTAATGTTGTTACATTAAATAATGATTTAAAATAACAATTAATAGTATGTCCTATCATTCCATTTATATTTTTTGAAAATTCAGTTTGATTATTTTCTTGGATATTTGTAACTATATTTCCAATGTATGGATGAGACTTGTTTAAACCTTGACCAAAAATAATTAAAGATCTTGTTAAAGTATTTGAACCTTCTACAGTAATTCCTACAGGTGCTGATTTATAAAATTTTGCAATAAAATTATTATCTCCCATACAAATAGCACTTCCAGCATAAACATCCATTCCCCCATCTAATACTTTTCTTGCTCTTTCAGTACATTGTTGTTTCATTATAGCACTTAAAACTGATGGTTTTTCACCAGAATCTAAAATTGCATTTGATAATCTTAATGCAGAATCTATTACTAATGAATTATAGGTCATATTTGCTAATTTTTCTTGTACCCCCTGCATTTTTGATAATGGAATATTAAATTGTTTTCTAATATTAGCGTATCCGGTAACACCATAAGTTGAAACCCATGAACTAGCTAATGCAGAAGATGGTAATGAAATAGCTCTTCCAGCTGCCAAACATTCCATTAACATTTTCCATCCTCCGCCACATTTTTCTTCTCCTCCAATTATTTGGTCAAGATCAATTTCTAGTTCACCTTTGACAGTACCATTTGGAAATCCAGCATCTAATGGATTATGATAAGTTTCTAATTTTAATCCTGGATGGTCTTTTTCTAATAATGCTACAGTAACTCCAGAATTTCCTTTTTCTAATAAATTATCCGGATCTTCTAAGTTAAATGCTAAACCAACTAAATTTGAAATAGGTGCTAATGTAATATATCTCTTATTAACTTTGACCTGAATAATTTTTTTTCCATCTTTAACTACAACTTTACCAGTATCTATCTTTCCAGCTGCATCTGAACCATTATGTGGACCAGTTAATCCAAAACATGGAATATACTCACCATTCGCCAAATCTGGTAAATATTTTTCTTTTTGTTCTTCAGTACCATAATGTTGAAGTAATTCACCAGGACCTAGAGAATTAGGAACCATAATTGTCACACCTAGGGAAGGATTATTACTTGCTAATTTTACTAAAATTCTTGATTGTGTTTCTACACTTAATTTTTTGCCTCCATATTTAGGGTCTATTATGTATGAAAAAGCCTTTGTTTCTTTTATAGTTTCTCTTAATTTCTCATTAAAAATACCATCTTTGAAAACCGGGTCGGACCCTGCTGCGTTGTAAATCTTTGGAACTTCATTATTAAAATAATCTTTATCAAAATCATTTTTTAAAGATTTAAAATTAAACTTATCTACAGTATTTGCCATTACATTTCTATCAAATGAAACAGTGCCAGAACGTAAAGCAATCATTTCCGTTTCTGATATTTTAGGTAAAAGTTTTTTTGCCACGTTAAAAACTCTTCTCATTATAATTTAATAATAAAAAAAAATTCTTTAAATCTTATTTTAATAATCTTGATATTAATCCTTAAAAAATGAAAAAGGATAAACATTCTCTATATTTACTTTACAATCAATTTTTTATTCTCATAAACTATATATATATGATTAGTTGTAATTCAAAATATATTTTAATTTTTTTATTTATTTTTTATGTAATTTACTTACTTAATTCTTATGAAAGATTTGATAATTCTTGTCTAATTAATTTTAAAGAATATAATGAACTTATTTATCCTATTTCTTTAAAAATTACAAATGATGAAAATATTTTTATTAGTAAATGGATAAATAAATTAAAAAAAGATGATATAGAAAAAAATCCTAACATTTCAACATATATGATTGGATTTACAATTGATAAAAAT
>MDSY01077194.1_pt1 | contig 10190 bp, 9 predicted proteins | sample 811131 | NCBI WGS metagenome assembly MDSY01 (sample SAMN05326643, study PRJNA326480) | marine metagenome | isolation source: seawater | place: Atlantic Ocean: South West | collected 2010
AGAAGGTTTTTAAACTTTGCTGGTCCAGCAGTTTATGTAGTGATGGTTGTTTTAATGATAGCCATATGGGCAAAAGCTGGGGGAGGTCTACTAACAGAGGTTGGAAATATATTCTCTGGCGGAGAAAGGTCTGGAGGTTTTGAAGGATTAGGATCATTCGGTGCTTTCTTAGCTGTATTTTCAATTATGGTAGGATACTTCGCGGCCGTTGTCATAAACTTTGGTGACTTTGCAAGATTCGTTAAAAATGAAGATGAAATGAAAAAAGGAAACTTATGGGGTCTTGTAGGCAACGTTGTTTTCTTCTCTTTTATTACTTTAATGATAACTGGTGGAACAATCGCAATATTCGGTGAGTACATTGCTTCGCCAACTGATATGGTTGCAAAAGTTGATAATTTACTACTTACAATCGTTGCAGCATTTGCATTCTTTGCCGCAACTGTAGGTATAAACATGGTTGCAAACTTTGTACCACCTGCATACGATCTAGCTAATTTAATACCAAGCAAAATTAATTTCAGAGTAGGTGGATTAATTACTGCTGCGTTTGGTTTTATAATTGGTGGTCTATGGGTATCGACAATTACTAAGATGGGACTTTTCCCATTTGTAAACACTTTAGGTGCAATACTTGCTCCAGTGTTTGGTATAATGATTACTGATTATTACATTATCAAGAAGCAAAAAATTGATGTAGAGGATCTTTTCTCAGACAATAAGTCTGGAAAATATCACTATAATAACGGTTTCAATGGCAAAGGAATGTTAGCTTGGGTGCTATCAGGATATATTGCGGTAGGAACTGTTTGGCCAAATATTTTAGTATTTGGTTTAGATGACTTCTTTGCTAACCTTGGCGGCGGCGGCGGATATGCTTGGATAATCGGTGCTGCTTTAGGTGCTGTAATTCACTTAGCAATATCAAATAGAAGTAAATAAAACTCTCTCTCAAGGGTTAAAGATATCCTGTCACGTTTTAAACGTGGCAGGATTTTTTTTAATTAATAGATTTATTTTTTACACCTTCAAGAAAAGATAGGCATTTCTTTAATTCATTCAATTCTATAAATTCATCAATTTTATGAGCTTGTTCGATAGAACCTGGTCCACAGACAACAGTGCTAATTCCAATTTCTTGAAAAAGTCCAGCTTCAGTGCCAAATGACACAACCTCTCTTGAATTATCACCTGTAATACTAGATACAAACTCACATGCTTCTGACTCTTTAATTCTATTAAATCCAATTACTTCCCCAATTACTTCTTTACGAATATTTGAATTAGGAAATACTTTTTTCATTTGTGGTAAAAGTTCTTCTTTAACAAATCGATCAATTTGTTGTGTTACAAATATTCCATCTTCTTTAACAACTGGTCTTGTTTCCCACTCAACTTTACATTTATCTGCAATTACATTGTGAGCAATACCTCCAAATATTCCACCAACAGATAAAGTTGAGTATGGTGGATCAAAAATACAATCTTTTGGCGCTCTCTTTATTAATTCTTTTCTTAAATCTAAAAGTTTATTTATGTATCTTGTAGCAAACTCAATGGCATTAACACCTTTGTGTGGTTGAGAACTGTGTCCAGCCAGACCTTCAAAATGAATTGTATATTCATTCATACCTTTATGTGCATCTATAATTTTCATTTTCGTTGGTTCACCAATTATACAAATACCATCTATAATATTTTTCTTTTTCAATTCTTTAATTAAAAGCGGTGCCCCAATACAGGCCGTTTCTTCATCAAATGTAAATGAAAAATGAATATCTCGATCTAAATTTGTAGTAGATAATGTTGGTACATAAGCAAGAACACAAGCTATAAAACCCTTCATATCACATGATCCTCTTCCAAATAGTTTGTTGTCTTTTACAGTCGCTACAAACGGATCTGTAGACCATCCCTTTGAAACTGGAACAACATCAGTATGTCCAGAGAAAATTATTGGTTTTTTTCCATTTTTTTTTTTAGCGTTAATAGTCCCAAAAAGATTGACTCTTTCTTTATTACCATCAAAGACTCTAAACGTAGAAACTCCATTTTTTTTTAATATGTCATCGCAATAATCAATCAAAGGACCATTATCTTTTCCAGATATTGTTTTAAAACTTATAAGATCAGTTAAAATCTTGATTGATTTTTCATATAAATTGCTGTCTAAACTCATAAATTTAATTATATATTATTATTATGAAAGAACAAATAACCTATGATGTTTTTGACAAAGTAGATATTAGATTAGGAACAGTTTTAAGCGTAAAAAAAAACGAGAAAGCCAGAAAACCTTCATTAGTGGTTGAAGTTGATTTTGGTAAAGAAATTGGAATTAAACAGTCCTCAGCTCAAATAACTCATTTTTATAATACTGAAAATTTAGTTGGAAAACAGATAATTGGTGTATGTAATTTCCCAGAAAAAAATATTGCAGGTGTCATATCTCAATTTCTGTTATTAGGTTCGATAGACAAAGATGGAAGGGTCACACTGGTCCATCCATCGCAAGACGCTGAGAATGGATTACCAATTGCTTAAAGTATGCATCCAGAAATAGTCTCAATAGCTTTATTTTGGTTTGTTACAGCGTATACACCAGGCCCAAATAATGTTGTAGCATCCTACTCAGGATTTAATTTTGGAATAATAAAAACTATTCCTCACATTTTAGGTGTAACGCTAGGATTTACCTCTTTAGTTCTGTTTCTAACAATCGGATTAATAAATGTATTTAAGTTATTTCCTATTATCCAAGTTGTTATGAAATATCTTGGAACAATTTTTTTAATTTACTTAGCTTATAAAATTGCTACTTCAGACACCTCTGATGAAACAAAAAAAGATAATCCTGTTAAATTTATAGAAACCTTTTTTTTTCAATATTTAAATCCTAAAGGAGTAACTGTAGCAATAATTGTTGTTTCAACTTATGTTGAATTAGGAGAAAATTATATCAATTATGCGTCACAAGTTGTAATTCTAGCATTATTATTTTCATCTACGAGTATTACATTATGGACATTTATCGGTAAATTTTTGAGAAAATTTGCGACAAATGAGAAATTTATTAAATACTTCAATTATGCTATGTCTGGCCTTCTTCTTTTGAGCATAATTACATTTTATATATAATATATGAAACCAGGGAAAAAAAACTCTTACAATTGTCTAAAATCTCTTAATATAGACGGTAAAAATTATAAATATTTTTCACTAAAACAAGCTGAAAAAAATGGATTAGAGGGAATTTCAAAACTTCCAAAATCCTTACTGGTTTTACTGGAAAATCTTCTAAGATTTGAAGATAACGTTTCAGTTACAAAAAATCAAATCGAATCAATTAAAGATTGGTTGAAATTAAAAAAATCCAATACTGAAATTGCATACAGACCAGCAAGAGTATTATTACAAGATTATACTGGAATACCAGCTGTTGCTGACCTTGCTGCAATGAGAGAGGCAGTGAAAGAAAAAAATAAGGATCCAAATAAAATTAATCCATTATCACCAGTTGATTTAGTTATTGATCATTCTGTTCAAGTAGATGATTATGCTGATCAATCTTCATTAAAAAAAAATGTTGATATTGAATTTAATAGAAATGGTGAAAGATATTCATTTTTGAAATGGGGACAACAAGCTTTTGATAATTTTAGAATTGTTCCTCCAGGAACAGGAATTTGTCACCAGGTAAATTTAGAGTATTTATCAAAAGTAGTTTGGAGTGCCAAATCAGAAAATGATATATATATATTTCCAGATACTCTTGTTGGTACCGATAGCCATACAACAATGGTAAATGGCTTATCAGTTTTAGGTTGGGGAGTAGGAGGTATAGAGGCAGAGGCAGGAATGCTAGGACAGCCAATTTCAATGTTGATACCTGAAGTTATCGGGTTTGAATTGAAAAATAAATTACCTGAGGGAACTACTGCAACTGACTTGGTTTTAACTGTCGTAAAAATATTAAGAGATAAAGGGGTTGTTGGCAAATTTGTAGAATTTTTTGGAGAAGGATTAAAAAATTTAAGTTTGGCAGATAGAGCAACAATTGCAAATATGGCCCCAGAATATGGAGCCACATGTGGCTTTTTTCCTATAGATGAGGAAACATTAAAATATCTAAAATTTTCAGGAAGAGATAATCAAACAATTAAAATTGTAGAAACTTATGCTAAAGAACAGGGATTGTGGTCAAGTAATAACATAGAATTTAGTGATGTTGTAAAGCTAGATATGTCAACTGTGGTGCCAACAATATCTGGACCAAAAAGACCACAAGACAAAGTATTACTTACTGATGCCAAAGATTCATTTGAAAAGAGTTTTAAAGAAAATACCGGAAGACAATTAGAAAATTTGTCTACTGTTTCCAACGAAAATTATAAACTAAAAGATGGTTATATAGTAATTGCAGCAATAACTTCTTGTACAAATACATCTAATCCAAATGTTCTTATCGGAGCCGGACTTCTTGCAAAAAAAGCTATAGATAAGGGGTTAAATGTAAAACCATGGGTAAAAACATCATTAGCACCAGGCTCTCAAGTTGTAACAGAATATTTAAATAAATCTGGGCTAAATAAATATCTAGATAAATTAGGATTTAATTTAGTAGGTTATGGTTGTACGACATGCATAGGAAACTCAGGTCCATTACCTGAAAATATTTCAAACTCAATAAAAGATAATGATATATATGCAGTTTCTGTTTTATCAGGTAACAGAAATTTTGAAGGTAGAATATCACCTTTGGTAAAAGCAAATTACTTAGCATCGCCACCATTAGTAGTTGCTTATGCATTAGCAGGATCTATGCAAGTAGATTTGTATAAAGACTCATTGGGTAAAGATAATGATGGTAAAGATATATATTTAAAAGATATTTGGCCAAGTAATAAAGAAATAGAAGATGTTTTATTAGAGTCATTAAATCCAGAAATGTTTAGAGAGAGATATTCTAATGTTTCAAAAGGACCTGAGCAATGGCAGCAAATTAAAACAAAAGAAAGTAGTATTTATGAGTGGGATGATAAATCAACATATGTTAAGAAACCTCCTTTCTTTGACAATCTTTCAACAACTCCAGAAGGATTTAAAGCAATAAAAGATGCAAGACCTTTATTAATTTTAGGTGATAGCGTAACAACAGATCACATTTCTCCTGCAGGAACTATTCAAAAGGAAAGCCCCACAGGTGAATATTTTATGAAACATCAAATACTTCCAAAAGATTATAATTCTTATGGTTCTAGAAGAGGAAATCATGAAGTCATGATGAGAGGAACATTTGCAAATATAAGAATAAAGAATGAGGTTGCCCCAGGTAAAGAAGGTGGATTTACAAAATTATACCCAGAAAATAAAATCATGCCAATTTATGATGCAGTTGTCGAGTATCAAAAGAGAGGTACTGACCTAATCGTGATCGGTGGCAAGGAATATGGAACAGGCTCATCAAGAGACTGGGCAGCCAAAGGTACAAAGTTACTAGGCATCAAGGCAGTAATAGCTGAAAGTTTTGAAAGAATTCACAGATCAAATTTAATAGGTATGGGAGTTCTACCTTTGCAATTTACAAAAGGTATAAATAGAAAAAATCTTAATTTGATTGGATCTGAGCTATTCACAGTTAAAAAATTAGAAAATGGAATAAAACCATCAGATGAGCTTGAATTAGAAATAAAATACATTAACGGAGATATTAAAAAAATTAAAGTATTGTCAAGAATAGACACCAAGAATGAGTTAGAGTATTATAAGCATGGTGGAATTTTGCAATATGTTTTAAGAAATATGATTTAATGACTGATGATAATCAAACAATTATAACAGATGTAAAAAGTAATAATTTAAAAAATACTTTAATAGATAATAAAAAATCTATAATTGGAACTTTAATATTTATTTTAATTTTATTATTTGGTTATTTTTTTTACTCTGACTTTAAAAAAGAAAAAAAAGTTCAAATTTCAGAAAAATACAATTTTGCCGTTGTTAGTTATGAAAAAGATAATCCAAGCATATCAATAACTGAAATGAAAGATATAATTAATTCAAAAGACCCAACTTATTCACCATTAGCTTTATATTTCCTAATAGATAATGAATTATTGATAAACAAAAATGAGTTAAATGAATATTTTGATATTCTCATTAACAATGTTGATTTAGATGATGAAATAAAAAAATTAATTATTTATAAAAAAGGTTTATATAATTCAGACTCAGCAAGTGAGGATGAGCTACTTGAAATTTTTAAACCATTAATAAATACCCAAAATTTGTGGCAATCTCATGCCCTTTATGTTCTAGCTGAATATTTTTTTTCAAATAACGAAAAACAAAAATCTAAAGAATTTTTTGAAAAAATTATTGAACTAGATAACCCCAATCCTCAAATAAAAATTGAAGCTCAAAAAAGATTACAAAGAGATTTTAGTGCATAAATTCTTTTATTTATTATTCTTAATAATTTTTACTACGCAATGTTCCTTAGATACAAAGTCAGGTTTTTGGACCAAAACTGAAAAAATAGAAAAGGAAAATAAAGTAATAAAAATTTTTGAGTCAAAAAAAACAATAGAAAAAGAGTTTAATCCAAATTTAAATATAAAAATAAATAGTATTTATACTAAGAAGCCATTCATAAATAATTTAAATAACAATGCTGGCTATATAAATTTTGAAAGTGATTTTGATAAAATTTCCAAATTTAAATTTAGAAAAATTAAAAATTTTGATTTTATCAATCCAGATTTATTAATTGGTAATGACGATGCATTGGTATTTTTTGATGAAAAAGGAGCAATACTAAAATTCAATAATGATTCAAAATTAATTTGGAAAAAAAATTATTACAATAAAAATGAAATAAAACAGAGACCAGTAATAAATTTTGCAGCTAATAATAAAATTTTGATTGCCGCAGATAACTTAGCAAATCTTTATGCTATAGATTATTTGAATGGAAATCTAATATGGAAAAATTTTAATAAATCTTCATTTAATTCTGAGATAAAAATTTTTGATGACAAGGTATTTTTAGTTGACTATGAAAATGTAATTAGATGTATCTCAATTGAAGATGGAAAAGAAATATGGAGTTTTGGTACAGAAAAATCATTTATAAAATCCCAAAGAAAACTATCTTTAATTATTCAAAATAATCAAGTCATCTTCATTGATACGTTTGGTGATATAAATTCTTTAGATATAGAGACAGGGAGTTTAAATTGGCAAACGCAAACTATAAATGAATATATATATGAAAGTGCTTTCTTGCTTAAAAATTCAAAGCTAGTTTCAGATAATGAGACAATATATATATCAAACAATCAAAATAGTTTTTTTGCAATTGATATAAATAGCGGAATCATAAAATGGGAACAAAAAATTAATACTTATTTAGATCCATCAATTATTGAAAATCTTGTTTTGACTATTTCTCAAGATGGTTATTTTATAATTATAGATAAAAGAAATGGTAATATTTTAAGATCAACAAATATATTTAATTCTTTAAATTATAAAAAAATTTTTCCCACAGGATTTATTGCTGCAAAAAAATTTATTTTTGTGAGTTTAAGCAATGGAAGGCTGTTAAAGGTAAATATCAAAGACGGCAAAACAAAAGATATTATTAAAATAGATGGTAGTAAAATTTCAAGACCTTATACTCTCAATAAGCAAATGTATATTTTAAGAAATGATGCAATAATAAAAGTAGAATAATGTTTCTTAAATTATTAGAAAAATTCGGAAGAAAAAAAATAGTTTTAGATAGAGGTCCGTCTCATCCACAATATAATCAGGCTAAACCATGGATGAATAGATATTATGTATTATTTAGAAATAGGCCAAAATGGTTCCCATTTAATATTTTAGTTCACGAAATGTTAGATGATGACCATGGAGATGGGGTGCATAATCATCTTTTTCCGTTTATTACAATTATTCTTAGGGGTGGTTATTATGAAACTCTAAAAGATGGAAAACATTGGAGACCGCCAGGTTATATTGGTTTTAGATCTGCAAATACTTTTCACAGAGTAGACTTAAAACCAGGCACAAAACCACTAACTTTGTTCATATCTGGGCCTTACGGGTTAAGAAAAGGTCCAAGGTCTGAGTATGGAATAGACTTTAAAACTAAACAGAAATGAGACAAGAATTTTTTAATTTAAAAATAAATACTTCTGGTCAAAGATTATATGATTTTACAAAGGAAAGTATAAATTGGATAAATAAACACGAGTTTAAAAATGGAATATTAAATTTAAGCATCCAACATACAAGCGCTTCTTTAATAGTCCAAGAAAATGCTGATCCAGATGTGCAAACTGATTTAATAAATTATTTTGATAAATTAGCTCCAATGGATACAAGCCTTTATATTCACACTACTGAAGGTAAAGATGATATGCCTGCTCATATAAAATCTGCATTAACGAATAATCAGATCTCACTTAGTATTAAAGATGGAAAACTACTCATGGGAACATGGCAAGGCATTTACCTTTTTGAACATAGAATTAATCCAAATATTCGAACAGTAATTCATCATTTTATTGGAGATTAATTTTTTTTTAAACTTTGAAAAGCATTTAGAGCATCTTTTCTAGCTTTTTCATGTATTACAATTGGCATTGGATAATCTTTTCCTATAACTGTATTTATAGCTTTCTGATACTTAGTTTCCATTTCCCATGGTTTATGAATAAACTTTGAAGGCACTTTAGATAATTCTGGAACCCATTTTTTTACGTAAGTACCTTCTTTGTCAAATTTTTCCCCCTGAAGAATTGGATTAAAAATCCTAAAATAAGGTGCAGCATCAGCACCACAACCAGCAACCCATTGCCATTGAGCAACATTATTTGCTTCATTGAAGTCTAACAAACAATTCCTGAAATATTTTTCTCCCTCTTTCCAATTGATTCTTAGATGTTTCACAAGAAATGATCCAACAACCATTCTTATCCTATTATGCATCCAACCTGTTTCATATAATTCTCTCATACCTGCATCAACAATTGGATAACCTGTCATACCATTTTTCCAAGCTTTTAAATTTTTTAAATTATTGTCCCAAGGAAATTTATCAAATTCTTTACGCAAGTTGCCCTTCAACATTTCAGGAAAGTTATTAATTAAACTGTGTGAAAATTCCCTCCAACCTAATTCATTCAAATATTTCTTAGCACTTATATTTTTAGATTTTAATTTATAACATTTTTCCCAAATATTACTTACATGTATTTGACCATTTCTTATAAATGGAGATAGCTTTGATGTTCCTTTTAGTGAAGGATAATCTCTATCTGTTCCATATTTTTGTATACCTGATTTTGTAAATTCATCTAAAAATTTATTTGATTCCTCTTCAGATGGTATCCAGTATTTATCAAATTTTTTAAACCAATTATGCTTTGGCAATAACCGCACTGCCTTAATATTAGATTTAAAAAAATTTAATTTTTTAATTTGTTTTTTTATATTTAATGTCTTGCTTGGAATACTATCTAAATATACTTGTTCACCATATCTCCAAAATGGACTATATACCTTATAAGGCGAACCATCATCCTTAGTGACTTTGTCGTATTCATTTAAAACATTTCCTTTGAAGTGTTTCGAATTAATTTTATTTTTTTTAAATATTTCAATTATTTTTTTATCTAACTTTAATTGTTCTGGCTCATAAACTTTATTCCAATAAACCGAAATATTATCTTTGCCCTTTAATTTTGAAAAAAAGGTGAATTCCTCTGATATTATAATCTCTAGATCTATGTTGTATTTTTCTAAGTCCTTTTTATAACTTTCAAGAGATTTGCTTATCCACCATTTTTGAGCTTCTCTAACATTGTCAAATTTATCCTTATTATAGATATAAATAACTGAAATAGATTTATGTTCATTTGATGCATATGATAATGCTGGATTATTTTTTAAGCGAAAATCATCTCTAATCCAAACTATTGCTTTTTCAGTCATATATTCACTTTCTTCCTTTTGATAGCAATTCTCTATAAAGTTTCATATCTGCATTACCTTCGCATCCAATTAGTAAAACATTAGATTTTTCATCAAGTTTTATAAATTTTTTAATTTTTTTATTATTACAGGCTCCAATTAAGCTAATAATTCCTGGTGTTGCACATTCACCACCTATAATTGAT
>MDSY01047920.1_pt1 | contig 10189 bp, 8 predicted proteins | sample 811131 | NCBI WGS metagenome assembly MDSY01 (sample SAMN05326643, study PRJNA326480) | marine metagenome | isolation source: seawater | place: Atlantic Ocean: South West | collected 2010
CCCCCCCTACCCCTCCCAGGTCTTCAGCAAGATCTGGCAGCACGTGGCGCGCCCCGTGCTCAGCCCAAGCGAGCAGTCCGAGTGGGCGAGCCTGCCTCTGCTGCTCTGCGGCTCGCAGCTGGTCAAGCCGCAGCGGCTCTTCCGATCGTGCGCCACAGCCTTTCAGCCGCTGCTGCAGCCCCTGTCCGCCCTCACGCTTCAAACGCCACCGGCGGAGACGCTTCTCGAGGCCATGGGGATGGGTGAGCGGCCCCGGCCGCAGGACGTGCGCACCGCGCTCCGCGAGCTTGTTCATGAGATACCGCAGATGATGACCCCTTCGGAGCGTGCCGCCGTCCTCGCGCTCCTCGAAGAGCTCGCGCGCGACGCCGGCTTCCGCGCCGACGGCGCACTGGCGGTGCCCACCGAAGACGGCCGCGTCGCACCCATCAGCAGCTGCGTGCTCAATGACGCGCCGTGGCTGCTGGCAAGGCTTCGCCCGAGCGTGCTGCGCGTGGCGAGTGCGGACATCGGCGCCGAGCTACGTGCGAGGCTTGGACTGCGGCTGCTCTCGGCCACGGTGCGCGAGGCGCTCGTGGGAGGCGTATTGCCAGAAGCAATCGAGACGACGCGCGCCGAGGCGCTCACGCTACGCCTCCAGTCGCTTGGGTTCGTAGATGCGGCGGCGACGCTGCTTGCCGCTGACTTCAGGCGCCGCGAGCCCTTCGCGCCGGTGCCGAGCCGGCTACGCAAGGAGGCCGTCGCAGAGGCGATTGCCGGCTGCTCTGTGCGGCTCTGCGCCGGTCTGCAGACGCGGCTGCAGCTGTGCGAGACGGGCGAGGAGTGCGGCGCCGAGGATGCGGCGGCTACGGCGAGCATGGAAACGCTCTGGCTACTCCTCGACGGGAAGCAGATCCTTCTCGTCGCCCAGCCGCCGCCCGGTCTCTCTCACCAAGTGCTGATCGAACTCGCAATCTGCCGCATGCTCGACGTACCGCCTCCCGCCTCACTAGCCGCGCTGCTCACGTGCGCTCCCGCCGCCACCGCCGCCACCCTCGAGCAGCTCCGGGTGGTAGCGCCGCCGAAGCGGCTTGCGCCGAGCAGTGGCTCGCCCGTACGCGCCACCGACGAGCCGATGCTGCGGCTGCGGCCCCTCCGTAGCTTCTTCGCGGGCGAGATTGTGGCGCTCCAGGCGGACGGCGGCGAAGGCTTCGTGTACGCTCGAGTGGACGAGGCATGCGCCGCCGACGAGAGCGGCCGAGGCTTCGTGCAGTTGCGCCTCGGCGAGCGTGGACTGCAGCGTGTCCCTGCTTTGAGCGTCTACTCGTTCAACTCGAACCGAGTGAGTCCTCAGCGCGGTGTCGCCGCGACACATGCCGACACTGCTGGCACTATCGAGTGGGCGGGCGCGACGATGGCCCCTTCGCATGTTGCAGAGGCTGGGGCGAGCCAGGGCCCATCGCTTGAGCTTGACGCTGCCGCCTTCGTGAGTGCCGTCGCCACCGTGCTCGAGAGGGCGAACCTGCCCATCGACGTGGAGCGCCAGGAGCTCCTTTCACGCAACCTCGCACTGCGGGATGAGGTGTCACAAGCGAATCGCGAACGGGAGCTTGCGCTCGACGAGAGCTCACGCGCACTGAAGGAACTCGATGAGCTCCGCGAAGCCAACACGTGTCAGATCTGCCTCAACAACAAGATTGATACGCTGCTCGTCGGTTGCGGTCATCTGCTCTGCAGTGCTTGTGTGGATCAGGTGAACCTGCGCTGTCCGTTTTGCCGTGCACACTTTGATGGAGTGGCGAAATTCTATCATGCGCGCTAGCGTTGAGCCGCATGTGTACCAAATGGGGAACATAGTAAGTAGCAACCATCACGTGTACTGATCACAGTTACAGTAGAATTTAAGAAAAAGAATGTAAAGCTTCCAAAAGCATCTTTGATTTTAGTGTCCTGGCCATGTCCCGCTTGTGTCCATTTCAATTTCGCACTATCGGCCACCATCCATGACGTCTCTCGATGGCGCCGACCCGGCCGAGGGCGAGGACCGAGGTGCATTCGAACGCCGCTTGGACGTGAAGCTCCGCGACTTCTGGCACACGATGGAGAAGGCGCGTCCAATGTCCCGATCGGCCTTTATCATGAGTGGGCACTGCGAATATTTTCTACAGTCCGCTGAGCAGTTGAGCTCTGCGAGCGCCATGGAATTGCTGAGCGAGCGCTTGCTGATTGAAAGCATCCGATGTGATGATACTCACTCTACCATGTGTGCGCTTCTTCCCATCGCAGAACGCCATGCGACAGGAAACTCGCTACTTGAGTCCAGCCCTGCCACTCGCTCGAGTGAAGCGCATCATGCAGGATGCATCCTTCCAGTCTTTCGTACGCCGCTGCACCAGCGTCCACATGTCATATAGCACTGGCCCGAGCCAAGTGTCTTAATCACGTCAGCTACGGCACACGCATCGCGCCAACACATCTCTTCCTTGTGCAAATCTCTTCCTTGTGCTGCCGGCTTGCACGAGACACGTTTTCTCGTGACGAATTCAAATACGTCTCCCGTCAAGATTCCAAACGTCTCCCGTCAAGCGTCTTTTTCAGTCCATTGCAAGTACTCGTCTCTTTTGTCGGTCCTTTGCAAGTACTCGTCTCTTTCTCGGAGTGGGCGTCTCTGAGTCTGCTGCTGTCTCTCCTCATGTGTGCAGATGATTGGCGCTGACGCCGCACACACCGTCACCTACATGTGCGAGCTCTTCTGCCGCTGGCTGACGCTGCGCGCACACCACTTTGCAGCGTCGGACGGCCGGCGCACACTCCAGCTCCACGATCTCGTCGCTGGGATCATGAGCTGTGATCAGCTCGATTTTCTATGCGACATCGTGCATGAGCATGGGAATGTCGACAAGGAGTACGAGAGACAACAGCAGATCGAACTCGAAGCGAGGCTCCGCCTCTCCCGCTCAAAGGATCCCAAGGCGAACTTACGTGCATCTGTGAGCAAATTCTCGGCGACGACGGCAAGTTCTGGTAGCATCGGCGGCGACGTGATGGGCGGCTACGAGTGTGAAGAGGAGTGCAATGATCAGATTGCATCACTAAATGAAGCGGATATCGACTGCCTCATCGGTGCGGTCGAGGCTCGCTCAGCATGCCGCTCGAACCGAGTGACGGCGCCCACAAAGATGGCACAACTGCGTGGAAATAAGCAGGGCCAGGCGCCCTCAAAGACTCTCTCCCAGTGCAGTACTCTCGGTGGCGATGATGCGCATGCTGCAGCGGATGCGATGATGTGCGAGGAGATGGACTGCGATAGGATACGGCGGGACTCGAGCTCAGCCGGCATCCCTCATGAGCTTGAGTTCGCACCGCTCAACGAGAATGAACTCGAATCGAGTGACCTCACTCCCGACATTGCGGATCTCCCAGCTGAGTGGAGCGGCATCTTTGCTCATGGGTCAACTGTCTGATGCATTGGCGCTGTCACCCTCGACCATCCGACTGGACAGCTCTCACCCGAATACGATTGGAGGCGATAACGAGACCGCCTGGCTGTACCCTGAAGGGTACCCAAGAATTATAAATGTGTGAAATTAATGAAAATGGGAATGTAAAATTGTACAATAGATTCCTATATATATTATTACGCTGTATGTGTATAAGTATACTACTTCTATATAACTCAATGCGGCGCCTCGGTGCTCAGTTGACACCTATATCCACGCGACGACCGAACTGTTAAAACGTTACCACGAGCGACCTGCTACAAGATGAAGATACACGTACGAAGTAGAAGTATTCCTGAACTGTCTGACGCTCACTGACCACGTGAGAACGATGAATGCCGACGTATACCTAGGCGGATAGCAGTGCATATAGTCCCCCGGGACCTTACAAATTAGTCAGGGGAACTGGAGGGGGGGCAAAAGAAGTCGATAGTGCGAGTGTGCCGTACAGTGCAGAGTAGCGCTATGTCAGTAGAAAAACGGCGCCTTTGCCTTATGTTATTACAAGAGACAACTATCACTATGAACTAACACTCGGTACTACTACAAGTACTACTTCTCCTACAAGCCTGCGCGAGTGAGGGGAGCGTTGACCACATCACTCAGATGCTCGATGCCAAGCCTTTTTGCCATACTCTCCCTGCGCCGCCCATTCCTCTCGAGCTGCTGCAAGTATGAGTAGCCTATGTAGGCCGAATATACTGTGAGGAATGCACAGAAAAACGTGTCGCAGATGGCATAGAAGAGCTCATAGCTGCGAAAGACCTCGCAGGTGTTGTCCACCTCCCAGGGCTTCGGTCCGAGATTGTACAAGTAATTTCGCCGGAAGCCCACGTGGCCGTTGCGGCTGAAGATGCGCATATCCGCCGCGCACACGTGACGGTCGTGCGTCGAATGGACGACTAGCCAGACGATTGCATGTATGAGTTCGAACGGGAGCCATAGGAGCAGTGCTCTGATTGGCCTGGTATAGCCACAGGAGAAGGAGAGGAAGACGAGCAACCAAAGGAGTCCCTTGATGCCCACGCTGATGATCGTGAACAGTGCGATCTCCGTGATCGCATTCCGCTGCGTGCTGTCCATCAGCCCCGCAATCTCCGAACCCGAATCAGGCGCCGTCTGCCTATAGATGACCAAGGCGTCGACCGCGTACACAGAGTGGACAGAAAGGCGTACGAGATCGCACAGCCCCAGGCAGAAGAGACCCTGGTACAACTTGAAATAGCAGAAGCAGTCCTGGGCCTCGAAGAAGTCGTAGATTGGCCGCGAGTGACGGAGAGGACGACCGGCAAGGCGAGTACGTGAGGGCGTTGCGTGATTGGCGATGAGTATGGCCTCGAGATGGGCGAGTAGCTGGCAAGGCGAGTTCCCACGCCTCAGCTGCAAGCGGGCGCAGCCGATCGCCAGAAAGACGCACAGCATCCCCGCAGCGATCAGGAGCAGCCAGATCCACCACGCGAGGCCGTGGAGGCATGGGCCTGAGAGCTGATCGCCCCCGATGGTTTGATGCGTCGGATCACACCAATCGATCGCTGGTGGCCTCGGAGGCGGCGGCGGCGCAAAGGGTGGCGCGTGCGAGAGCACCACGCCGGAGGTTGCGGACGCGTTCTGCATTTTGAGCGGCGAAAACTAAAAAGTGGCGCAGGACAGGTTCCTACTCGATTATCGCGAGAGCCCACGTACATAAAAGGGAGAGTACCAGTGGTTACCAGGGTATGTGAAGTGTGAACCAAGGAAAACCAAAACAGGACACAGCTAGGGAAAAAGGGGACACCCCCTCTCTAAGCGAGGGAGTTCCCTACGAAATTACCTTGATCAGACTACAGTAATGTGCGGACAATTTGTAACTTCAGATACATACTTAAATAGACAGGTGTGTCACCGAATACCGATACCTACTGTAGTAGTACTAAAAACTTAAACTAAAACTATATAGTTATATACTAATAGTGAAAGTGATGTCATGATTAATACATGGATCCCATCCGTTATTTCAGTCTATCGCATCATTTCATGCCTCGCGCTATTCTGCCAACTCTACAACAGCGGGACTAGGACTCATTTCGACGAGTCCTCCTTTGGAAGAGGCACCGCTCAAACAAGTCCCCCGCTGCGCAATGGGAATGAGGCCCGTTTGTTTGAGTCTCCTCGCCGTGCGGAGGACCCAGCGACATGTGACGAGGAGGCACGCGACGAGTACTAACGCAGCTGCAATGGCTGCACCCAGAGCAGGAGCCCAATCCTGATCCTTCCCGAGCTCCTTATCTCTCGTGTCGTCTCGATGTATATCTCTTATATGCGAAGGGAGGGCGCCCGATGCAGAGAGGGCGCTCACGTTGGTTGGGGCTGGCTGAGCAGGAGCGACGGCTGCGAGTACACCCGCCCGCACGGTCATTTCATCCGTCGTATCCATCGAATAGAGGTAGAGAGCGGTATCGGTGCAAGAGGTCTCACGAGCGCAGTCAAGGGCGCCGATGTCCATCGCACAGAGGTCTTTGTACACCTTCTTGGCGATGTTGACGAAGGCGTCGTCCTCGTACTGCGTGCTCGAGCCGTCATAAAACTCCACGCGATGCGGCTCCTCGAGGGGATTCACACCGTACTGCGCCATATCTTCCTCGGTCCATTCGACGATGCGAACATACACGCAGCAGAGGGCCGCCCCCCACGCGAGCTCGTGTTCGGTCGGCTGCATGCGCAGGACGCTCGAGGGGACGAAGAGCTCGCTGTAGAAGGACGTCTCATAGGGGCCTGCGCCGTAGGGGCCGTACCGAGTACACCCGGTGAGCGCCATCCCTCCGTCCGAGCTGTGTGCTTGAGTGGGAATTTTCAAGCCGGTAATCAGGGCGAAAAAATCTTCAGATCAAATAAACAGTTAACCTACCTAATTTAACACACATTTCCCTCCAAGTCAAACTGCGAAGCTGCGCAGAAGCCTGCCAATGGACGTGCTCATCTCTATCGAATGTGCCACCGAGATCAGGTCCATGGGCTCGAAGAAGGCGCTCAAACGAGCCAACACGCTCAACCTCGCCTTGAAGAATGGAGAGGCAGTGCTCTCGCTCGGTGCTGATGGCGCTGAGCTCGTCATCCCCATCGGCGCGCTGATCAGGGCACACACCAAGTTCGTGAGCGATGGCAAGCTCACGGTCGAGGTGACTCACGCGCGTGCACCACACAGCGTCTTCGTGGACAGCGCCCCTCCCGCAGCGCTGCGCAAGCTCCTCGAAACTGTCCAAGAGATCAAAGAAGCTGTGAGTGCCGCAAAGAAGCGTGGCAACAAGCTCTCCGAGTCAGGTCTTCTGGAATTGCTCAGCAAGCGATTCCCAAAGGAGACGAAGCGGGCGCTCAAGAAGCAGCGTGAGGCCGCTCCGCGCGCCGGACCCCAACCGCTCAAGGGACACACGCAGCTCATGTTCCTCGTCGACGGCCGCGGTACGATGATACCGTCCGAAGCTGGCAAGGCGCTCTGCTTGATCGCGGAGGGTATGGGACTGAGCCTGGGCTCGCGCAGTTCTGGTGCGGGATCGCAGGCCTTCTCGATCGTCGCCAAGCGCAAGGGAGTGCAGATGCTCGCGATGAGCGTCCGCAGCTGCTCGCACCATAAGTTCAAATCGGCCCTGTGGATTGAGGTTGATGCGGCCGAAGGGATCGACTGTGCTGCACTGCGTACCGCCGTGGAGACCGAGCTGGCGGAAGGATCGAGCGGGCGGTGTGCTGTCATGCAGATCGCACACGGCGCCGTCAAGGAACGCCTCGCCCAGGGCGTCAGCGTCCGGCTGCTTTCTGGGAAGCCTTCGCACGGCGAGGGCGGCGGCAGTGCGGCTCAACGCAGCGCCTCATTTAGCACACTGCTGGAGCTGCTCGCAGATGATGGGAGCCTGGTGCTAGGCAAGTGCGAGCTCCGCTACTTCGAGCCCGAGGCACTGCTCGCCGCGCCGCTCTGCGTCGAGCTGCAGATGAACGAGAAGGCAAGTCTCACCCAATTCTGCGCTCCCGTCACGCCCCATTTGTAATGAATAATTGCATCCCATTCATCACCACGAGGGGTTTCCCAATTTGACGAGCAGGCCTGCGCAAAGTGGTGTGCGGAACAAGGTCGTTTCAAACCGGCGGCGCTCGCCACCACGCTCGTCTCGCGAGCTGAGATCTTCTGCCTCCGCCTCGCCGCGACGTGCAATACTAGCGCCTTCCGACCCAAGCTGCTCGTGGCAGGATGGATGGCGCAGGTAGATACGGCACCGTTTGTGAAGCGGGACTTCACCTTCCACGATGCTCCTGGGGCTTCTCTCGGCTCCAAGCTCCTCAAGACCGCCGCCCAGCGAGCCAAGGAGACCGAATCGGCAAAGGATGCAGCCAAGGAGCCCGAATCCACACTCAAACGCAAGCGCGCGGAAACGCCCTCCGCCGCCGCCGCCGCCGCCGCCGCCGCCGCCGCCGCCGCAACGCCCTTCACCGCCACTCCCGGCGTGGGTGGCGATAGTAGCATCAGCGGAGGCAGCGCTGCGGATGCTCAGCCGATCGCTTCGATTGGGCCCAGCACCCAAGCCGCAGCTGTATCCGCGGACACTGGCAAGTCAGCTTGTGGCGCAGCGGCTCGGCCATCGATGCTTCTTCCTGGAGAAGAGGTGAGCAGTTTCCGTGAGCGGCTGCAAGCTGACGACGAGACGCCTACTGAGACAGAGAGCGACGAGAGCTCACTCGTCAAGGAGCCCCTGCAGGGTGCGGAGGCGCCCGTCGATGTGGGCGAAATCTGGACCGTGGGCCCAACATTGGGCCCAACTTCCATTTCTCGCACTGACGTGGTAGACGACATGGCGGATTTGCCAGCAGAGGTGCAGGAGCTGATTGCTCAAGCGGACGAACTTGACGAGGAGCCCGGCAAGGCTGGTGTGGTCGCTGAGAGCGATACTCCTGCCACCCCCGTCGCCAAGGAGGGTGGCGAACAACTCGACGACATCGACGCCGTCATGGCGGAGCTGCTTGCTTGAGTTTGAAATTTGAATGGCTCACGGAATTCTGCTCATCCTGGATTTCCTCGTCGCTGATTAGCTGCCAGGAACAATTAGAAGACACACGTTTCCTTCTAGTATGGTTGAGATGCTTTTCCAGATGCAGTGCAATTCCAGCGTCTATTTGGAGTTGGACATGCCCAAGAAAACAAATCCGCTTGAAGTACTGTAGTCCGTACTGTTACCTCATCAGGTATCGCGTATGAGTTAAATCCAATATCCTACTCACTTTTTCGCGGGTCGTGGTTGGTCGCAAAACAGCTTCATGGTGAGACCGGCCTGCTTGCTTTTCCCCGGCTGATGAAGTTTGGCTCATTCGATGACGCATCTTCGTAGGTGACAAACTATGCGCTCAAGCCGTATCTCGACTGCGTGCGCTCGACGCTCAGCGCCGCGCTCTGCCTAAACAACTTTGCATCGCAGATTGTTGAGCGACACAACAAGCCGGAAGTCGAAGTCGGGTGCGCCTCCAGCCAGCCAGCCAGCCGTGCACGCTCAGTGCCTCCGTCATTGCGTCGCACGCTAACACCTCCCGCTCCTCGTACAGGACGAGTCGCGAGCTCATGCTCAATACGATCACAATCCATCGCTCCGAGGTGAATGCTCATTCTGCCAAAAGAGACTAGCGTACATACGTTGCCACCACGCTGCAGTTGCGGCCGCCTCTGATGCCACCGCTGATGACACCGCTGATGACACCGTTGATGCCACCGCTGATGCCACCGCTGATGCCACCGCTGATGCCACCGCTGATGCCACCGCTGATGCCACCGCTGCCATCACTGTCCTCAGCGCCATGCATGCCCCTGCCCAGCCGCCGTGCCCTCTTGGGTTGCCAATGCTTATCATCTCAGCTTGTTTTGTTCACAGCATGAGTCGGTGATGATCGAGACATCGGTCAACTCCGTGCGAGTAAGTCTGCGCCTCAAGCAGCTGGACGAGCTGGACGAGATCCTGGCGCGCAAGTTCGCTCGATTCCTCATGCTGCGGGCCGACAACTTTTCGGTATTGCGGAGGAAACCCATTGCAGGTGCCCAGCTCTCGTTGAACGGATCGCAGTCCATACTTCCGATCCGATACTGCGATCCCATCGCTTGCCACTCATCAGTGCGGCCCCCGTGCGTTGTTCAGGCTTCGACGTCAGCTTCTTGCTCACGAACTTCAGCGTGGAGACTATGTGGAAGCACAAGCTCATCGATTTTGTCATTCAGTTCATGGAGGAGATTGACTCCGAGATCTCCTCAGTCAAGATTGCCATCAATGAGCGCGCTCGCACCGTTGGCCATCAGTTTCTCAAAGAGTTCTGTTGACGCAAAGAGTTCTGTTGACGCAAGCTCGATGCGATCGTGCGTTTAGTACGAGTACATGTACGTTTATATATGTGCACGTGTGTATGTATTTGATCATAGTGTTACTGCTGCTACTGTAAGACTCCCGACTGGTGGTGATGAGTGATCTGTGATTTTAATTATGAATTGTGAATTATTTAATAATTATATATTTATATTAAAATAAAAATTGAATTATTTATTAGGAACCTAATATTATATTGTATTCCATAATCATTTATAATCATAATCATAATGCATTGGCATAAATTGTTGCGTGCGGTTTGGGCGTTTGGGCCGCCGTGTCGAGCTGTCATTGTACTGCTACTACATATGGGAGATCACGAGTCCCGTTTATTATTATTGCAGC
>MDSY01096808.1_pt1 | contig 10189 bp, 11 predicted proteins | sample 811131 | NCBI WGS metagenome assembly MDSY01 (sample SAMN05326643, study PRJNA326480) | marine metagenome | isolation source: seawater | place: Atlantic Ocean: South West | collected 2010
AGTTTATCTAACAGTAATTCCGAGGAACGTTAGGTTGTCTGAAGCCCCATCACACGGTATGCCAGTTTTAATGTATGACAAATCGTGTCCTGGAAGTAAGTCATATTTTAGTTTTACAGATGAATTTATTAATCAAGAACAAAAAATAGGGAGTGCAGCATAATGGATTCAAACAAAATAAAAAAGGGATTGGGTAGAGGCTTGTCATCTTTAATAGGTGAAACAAAAGTTGAAATAAATATTAATAAAGTTTCAATATCTGATCTTGTAAGTAATAAATTTCAACCAAGAAAAACATTTGATGAGGAAAGTTTACAAGAATTAACAAACTCAATAAAAGAGAGAGGAATCATCCAGCCAATTATTGTTAGAAAATCAAGTGATGACAGTTCAAAATATGAAATTATTGCTGGAGAGAGAAGGTGGTTAGCAGCCCAAAAAGCAGGTCTACACGAAGTTCCAGTAGTGATTACAGATGTAGATGATTTAAAATCTTTAGAATTTGCTATTGTTGAAAATGTTCAAAGAAATGATCTAAATGCAATTGAAGAAGCAAGAGGCTATCAACGTCTTATCAAAGAATTTTCTTATGATCAAGAAAAAGTGGCTCAATTCATTGGAAAAAGTCGAAGCCATATTGCTAATTTTTTAAGGCTATTAAATTTACCTGAGCCAGTTTTAAAATTAGTTGAAACTAAAAAATTAACACCGGGTCATGCAAAAATTTTAGTTGGCTTGAATAATGCTGAATTTATAGCAAATAAAATTATTGAAAAAAATTTTTCAGTGAGACAATTAGAAAATTTTGTAAAAATTTTTAAAATAAAAAAAAAATCTTTTAAAAACTTAAAAGACCCAAATTTACAATCTCTCGAATCTTCTATTGTTGAAAAAATTGGATTAAATGTTTTAATTAAAAATAAAAAAAATAATTCTGGATCGATTACTTTTGAATATAAAGAAGTTGACCAGTTAAATAAAATTATAGAGATTATTAAATCTAACTATTAATAGTTGAAGATTTTTCAATAATAAAGTTAGACAAAATATTAATTGAGTTATTAGAATATTTTTTAATTAAAAGCTCTATAGTATTAATTTCATACATTAGATTTTCAGCATTTTTATAAGACCAACTTTTTATTTGCTTTTTTACAACATCTTTGTCTTTCCAAAAAATAGGTGGTTTAAATCCTGAAACTGTTCTGTCTAAATCTTTTGTTTCACTAAAATCCTTGCTTAGTTTAATTAGTCTTTTTGTTTTGATTAAAAATGTCCTAATAATCAGAATACAGTCTTCTAAAGAATAATTATTTTCATTCAATATATTGACAGTTCTTTTCTTATTTTTAGACAAACAGCAATCGATTAGCTCTGAAACATTGTAATTTTCTGCTAAATTTGTGAGTTTTAGTAGGTCGTGTATTTCTATCTTATTTTTATTTTTTGTAAAACTCGAAATTTTTTCCAGCTCATTTTTTACGTTTTGCCTATCACCCCTTGCTCTTTGAACTATTAAATTGATAGCCAATTGTGAAATTGGAATTTTTTTTTCTCTAAAAAAATTATTTACAATAGCTGATAAAGTTTGATTATTATCCTCATAAAATGGAACACAAACAGCATCTTTACTTTTTTCAAATAAGGATCTAATTTTTGATTTTTTCTCTAGTGTATTTGCGTTCAAAACTATTACCATATCTTGGATTTTTTTTTCTATTACCTCTTCTAAAATTTTTTTTATCTTATCTGTAGCTCTATTTATGATGATTAATTTTTCATTTTCAAAAAAAGATTTTGATAAAATATTATTAAAAAAATTATTTTCATTATTAAGAATCTCATTCTCATCATAATAATAAGTATTTTCTTTATATTTTTTCTTAAATTTTTCTTCTATTATCTGATTTTTATGTCCTTGATTTTCACCATAAAATAAAAAAAAATTTTTATCCTCTATTTTAATTTTTTCTATTTCAAATGACTTAAGTATCATTGAATGGTATATAGACTTGTAATAATTTGCTCAGAAATTCTTTCCAACATTCCGTTTCTAATTTCATTTTCATACATCGAAAGCTCAAACTTTTTTGAGGTATTATTATAATTAAATGTTTCTTGGAAAACTTTTTCAAGTTTTATTTTATTATTTTCCAAAACAGATACTAAAACATCGATTGTTAATTTGAAACTTACAGGATCTCCTTTTTTATTTTTTAAAGTAATTAATTTACTTTCTTCAGATGTAATCATAAGGTCAAAATTAAATTCTTTTTGCTCTTTATTAAGGTAGCCTTTCAAATTATTGTTAATTATTTTTCCAAGATTGCTATTATATTCAATTTTATTAATTGAAAAATTTGTATCAGAAGATGAAAAAATTGGCTTAAAGCCACAACCCGCAATAATTAAAAAAAGTATAATTGAAACTATTTTTTTCATAGATTTATTTAATAATTAAATTTAACAGCCTATCTTTTATATATATACTTTTTTCTATCTTTTTATTCTTAAAGTTTTTTTCAAAGTATGAGGTTTTTTGAGCCATCAAGATTATCTGTGATTCTATAATATTTTTGCTTGTGTTAATTGTGGTTCTTTTTTTACCATTTATTTGGATTACAATTTCTATATTGTCATTTTTAAGATATTTTGGGTCCGCTTTTGGCCAGTTAGCTTTATTTTTAAGCCCTAAATCCTCTATACATTCAGATGAAAAATGAGGTAAAATAGGTGACAGTAGGTATAAGATTTTTGAATAATTTTCTTTTAATTTATCAGTATTGTGGAATGTATCCATTGATTTGTTCATAAAATTGTACATCTCATGAAGATTTGCAACTATCACGTTGTAATTAAATTTTTCAAGATTTTGTGTAATTTTTTCAATTAATTGATTTGTAAATTCAGAGTTTTTTTCTGAATCTTCATCTAAGTTTTTTGAAGTTGTAACTTTTTCTTTAATTTTTTGATGCAATATCCAAAGTTTTTGAACAAATTTATAAGATGCAATCATACCCTGTTCTGACCATTGTACATCTTTTTCTGGAGGGCTATCAGATAGAATAAATAACCTTACAGCATCTGCTCCAAATTGATCAATCATTTTAGTGGGCTCAATAGTATTTCTTTTAGATTTAGACATAGACTCAATTGGCCCAACTATAACTTTTTCTTCTAAGTTATTTTTTTTAAAAAATTTTTTACCATCTTCTGAAATAACTTCATCTGGACTTAACCAATTATTTTTTAAATCTTTGTAGGTTTCATGACAAACCATCCCTTGTGTGAATAGACCATCAAAGGGTTCTGTATGATTAAAATTTTCATTTTCTGAAGCAATTGCTTGCATAAAAAATCTTGAATACAAAAGGTGTAAAATAGCGTGTTCAATGCCACCAATGTACTGATCTACAGGCATCCAGTAGTTTACTTCATCAATATCAAAAGCATAATCAGATTTATTGCTAGAGCAGAATCTTAAAAAATACCAAGAAGAGTCGACAAATGTATCAAGAGTGTCAGTTTCTCTCTTGCATTTTTTCCCATTTATAGTGATGTTAAGCCATTCATCCTGGTGCTCTAAAGGGTTACCGTTGGTATTTAAGTTTATATTTTCAGGAAGCTTAACAGGAAGTTCATTCGTTGGTATTTTAACTATTGAATTGTTTTCATCATAAGCAATTGGTATTGGGCAGCCCCAATAACGCTGTCTTGATATTCCCCAATCTTTCAATCTAAAATTAATTTTTTTTTTACCCTTTTTTTTATTTTCTAAAATTTCAATAGTTTTAATAACAGATTCTTCTGGGGCATTTAAACCATCAAGTTCATGGGAGTTAAAAATTATGCCTGGCCCCGTATATGCCTCATTACTTACTTTGAAATTATTGTCTTCATTTTGAGGTTTAACAACTGTTTTTACTTCAAGATTATATTTTAAAGCAAAATCTAAATCTCTCTGGTCATGTGCTGGACACCCAAATACAGCTCCAAACCCGTAATCCATTAATACAAAATTTGCAAAATAAACAGGTACTCTATTCTTTTCGTTAAGTGGATTAACAGCAAATAATTCTGTTTTAAAACCAATTTTCTCAGCTTGAGCAATTGCTTCTTCAGTGGTTCCAGTTTTAGAGCTTTCCTTTTTAAATTTTAAAAAGTCTTCATTTTTTTCATAAAATTTTGATAAAGGGTGATCGATAGATACAGCTAAAAAAGAAAATCCATACAAAGTATCTGGTCTTGTAGTAAAACACTTTATTTCATCAACTTCACTATTCCCTATTATTTTAAAGGGTATTTCACAACCAAATGATTTTCCTATCCAATTTTTTTGCATGGTTTTTACTTTATTTGGCCAAGACGATAGTTTATCAAGTCCATCCAGAAGGTTTTGTGAAAACTTAGAAATATTAAAAAACCATTGATTTAATTTTTTTCTTTCAACTAATGCTCCCGATCTCCATCCCTTACCATCGATCACCTGTTCATTGGCTAGCACAGTTTCATCAACCGGGTCCCAATTGACATAGTTTTCTTTTCGATAAACAAGACCCTTGTCATATAATTCAAGAAAAAATTTTTGTTGATGTTTGTAATATTCTTCAGAACAAGTAGAAATTTCTCTATCCCAATCTATAGATAGGCCTAATCTTTTTAATTGTTCTTTCATGGTTGAGATATTTTTTTCTGTCCATGATTTTGGGTCTAAATTATTTAATCTTGCAGCATTTTCAGCTGGCATCCCGAACGAATCCCACCCCATTGGATGCAAAACATTAAAACCTTGCATTGCCTTAAATCTCGCAAGTACATCTCCAATGGTGTAATTTCTTACATGTCCCATGTGAATATTTCCAGATGGATAAGGAAACATTTCAAGACAATAAAATTTTTTTTTACCTTTTATTACTTTTGATTGAAAAAAATTATTATCATTCCAATATTTTTGCCACTTTTTTTCAATAACTTTAAAATTATATCTTTCCACTGCGGATTTTTATATTCTATTTGTCTTTACTTTTTTTGAGAATTTCCAGAATTTAGAAACTGATTTTTTCATTTCTCTGCTGATTTATTTTTTTCATAAATTACAGCTTTTTTTAGTATAGCTAATTTAAGTTCACTGTTTAATTCAGACTCAACACTAGAAGTTTTACAGTTATCTATAGAGGAACAAAACTTTTTAAATATTTTAATATCAACAGCATCTGACCTAATTTCATTAGATAAAAATTTTATAGTTAATTTAATAGATTCCTTATTTTCACCTTCTTCACTATACCAGTCTGTGATTATTACTCCCCCACCATAATCCACAGAAAGAAGTGGCATGAAATCGATTACGTCAAGAGTAGCTCTCCATAGAGGGTTTGAATTTGCAAATTCGAATTCACCGCCACGGGCATCCTTACCAAATAGTTTGAAGCCTCTTCCATCCTTCATATTTTTTGCTATTCTTTTTTCAGGTTCTGGAGGAAAATCTTTAGCATCGACCTTCTTATATTTAAGGGCCGCACAAGAGTTAAGTAACGTTGAAACAAAAAAACAAAGTATTAGGGTGTTTTTAATTCTTTTCATAAAAATATTTATAATTTAATTAATTTAAGTACGCCTCAATAGCATAAAATAAGGCCGTTATCGTACTATTTTTAAAAAAATGGCGAATAAAGTGTGATAAAAAAACAACAAATAGCAAAAATAGAACAATAATAAAAGATTTATCCATATAAAAAGACAAAAACTGATAATTGTTCATCCATAATAATTAATTATTAAATAAATAAGGAGTCAATTATGACAAATATAAAAAAAATAGGTCTTACTGCTTTAGCAGGGACTTTAGCTGCAACTTCTGCATACGCCGGTGCGTTAGAGGTATCAGGTGCTGCAAAAGTTAATTGGAAGTCGTTAGATACGACTGAACATACACAAAACAACTACTCTATGTCACAAGGAATCACATTTGCTGGTTCTGGTGAATTAGATAACGGTATGTCAATTTCATACAGTTACACTATGACTAATGCTGTGTTCTCTGCATCTAGCTTAAAACTAGATATGGGTGACATGGGATCATTACATTTTGCTGAGGGTACAAGCCCAGCAGGTCTTGGTGCATACAGAGATAAAATGCCTACAGCTGGTGAAGAAGTTTGGGATGACCTAGACGGTGAAGCAAACGGTGCTGGTAGCTTTGCATCTAATGGAACTATTGGTTACAATGGATCTTTTGGAATGATGGGTGTTAGTGCTTCTTACAACAAGAATGCATCAACTGCTACATCTACTCTAGATGGTTCTGCTTTCTCAGTAGTATTACATGCTGCACCAACTGATGAATCAATGGTGTTTTATGGTATTGGTGAAGCTGCCGGTGCTGATAAAAACACAACAACTGATAAATACGTAATCGGTGGTACATATGTAATGGGTGCTGGTACAGTTGGTATACAACAAACTGGTGTTGATGTTACAACTGCTAATGGAGACATGGATAGATTACATGCATCTGCTTCTTTTGCAGTGAATGAAAATCTTTCATTATCTTACGGTATGTCTACTGTTACATTTGAAAACCCTTCGTTAGTTGATCAAGAAGATTCTGGTGTTGCAGTATCTTACACAATGGGATCAATGACTTTAGGTGGATCTTGGAATTCATCTGATAACGTTAGTGGAGCAGCTGGTACAGACGATACACACACTGAAATTGGATTGGCATTCGCATTCTAATTAAGTTAAAAGTTTAAAAATTTAAGCGGCCCCTTTTTAAGGGGCCGTTTTTTTTTGGAAGTAAGAAATACCTGCAAACCCATTAATTTGGAGAAGACTAAGCTTTTTAATATTAGATTGGTTAATTCCACCAAGAGCTATTATCTTTTTTGAAGTAGTTTTAGCTAAAAGATTAAATTTTAGCACTTCAAGGAATTTATTAGATTTCTTTAAGTGAAATAAAGGTGAAATAAAGAGTGCCCCAACTCCTTGTTTTTCTTTTATTTTAACTTCACTAATATTATGAGCAGACCCAATAACCTTAAGTGTTTTAAGGTTTTTATTAAGAAGAAAGTTAATTTTTTTATTAAAAGAAGGAATATAAATTCCATCAAATTTTAGGTTTATAGCAATATTTAAATTGTTAGATAAAAATACTTGATGATTATTTAATTTACAAAAGTTTCTAAATTCTTTTAATTTTTTTAAATCTAATGGTCTTTCATAACTTCTAACAATTATATTCACTTTTTTATCAATATTTTTGATATAGTCTTTGTCATAATCAGGGACAAAATAAAATTTAGATAATAATTTTTTATGCATAATATAATAGATAATTTGATTTTAGTTGAGAAAAACTTAAAAGAAAAACTAAATAATAACAATATTCCTAATATTATTGCAGTAAGTAAAACTTTCTCAATGAGTAAAATCTTACCTTTGATAAATTATGGCCACAAACATTTTGGGGAGAATAAGGTTCAAGAAGCACTTGAAAAATGGACAACAATTAAAGATGATTTTAGTCATATTAAATTACATATGATTGGAGCCCTTCAAACTAATAAGGTTAAGTATGCAGTTAGATTGTTTGATTATATACACTCATTGGATAGTGTAAAATTAGCGGAGAAAATCTCAGTTGAACAAAAAAAAATAAAGAAAAGTCTAAAGATTTTCATTCAAGTAAATATAGGTAATGAAAAACAAAAATCAGGAGTGGAAATTGAAAGTTTAGAGAATTTACACGAAATATGTGTAAAAAAACTTGATTTAGATATTATTGGGTTAATGTGTCTGCCTCCTAAAAATTATGATAACCCAAAATATTTCAAAGAAATGAAAAACCTGGCTTCAAAAATTGATGTTAAAGAGCTTAGTATGGGAATGTCAGCAGATTATATTTCAGCTTCAAGTCAAGGATCTACATTTATTAGAGTTGGCTCTAATATTTTTGGTGAAAGAATTATAAAATCCTAATTTTAGTTTTACTATCTACTATTTTAGAAATAATTATAAAGTCCTTTTTTTTTACTGCTATACAACCTGCAGTAGGCTTGTAGTTTTTTGTAAGATGTAGAAAAATTGCACTACCTTTGTAAGGCTTTATTTTTTTTGTGTTGTAGTTGATTACAATAAAATAATCATAAGAATTGTCCTTTTTAAAAAGCTTTTCATGATTAATTTTTGAAGGAATTTTCATCTCTTTATTGTAACTTTTGTTTTCGGGGTCATCACACCAACCCATATTTTCAGTTATAATTCTTGTTTTAATTTTACTGATAGGTTTTTTAACCCTATCCTTTCTGTAATACAGCTTTCCTATTGAAAAAATTCCTTTCGGAGTAGAATTATCACCCTCTTTTTTTTTTGATTTAGTGTTATTTTTTCCAATTGAGCACCTGAATTTAAAATCATCTACTGTTAAGTGGGCTTTATTTTTTATTTTTATTAGCATAAACTCTTTTTTAATGGCTAAACAATTGGTAAATATAATCGAATTTCCAATATTATATAATATTCTGGATGAAATTAAGTATTTATTTGGCTTTACTATTCATAATTATGAAAAACTTAAAGATTTTTTAGAAAAAACGGAAAATAATAGTGCTGAAAATTCAATTTTAATTTTAAGGAAAAAACATGATTTACTGTTAGCAGATGATAAAATTAAAAATAACATTTTAATTTTAGATGAATTGCCACTTAATCTTGAAAAAATATTAGATCAAATAAATACTCAACTTATCAAGCAAGCATATTTTTCTCAATCAAAGCTCAATATAAAAGATTATGTTTTAGACCTAAATTCAAAACATATATCTTATTTAAATAAAAAATTAAAACTAACGGAAAAAGAAATTGAAATCATATTGTTTTTAAACAAAAAGAAAGTATCTCAAAAAATCTCTGTTCTTGAACAAGAAATTTGGGGTTATGCTACAAAACTTGAAACACACACAGTTGAGACACACATCTATCGATTAAGAAAAAAGATTAAAGAGAGTTTTGATGATGATAATTTTATTACAAATTTTGATAATGGCTATAAAGTATAAAGATTAGCTTAGTCTTGCGCCAATTTTTTGAATTATTTTTGATGACATTTCAGTACCTTTTTCAAGACTTTTTTGAATATTAAAATTATTGATGTAGCCATGAAGGAAGCCAGCAGCAAAAAGATCCCCTGCTCCAGTTAAATCAATTATTTTTAGGTCTTTATGACTAGCACATTCAAAAATTTTATCTCCCTCTACAGCAACACTTCCTTTATCTCCACGTGTGACTACCAAAAGTTTCTTTAATTGCTTGCCAAATGTTATAACCTCATCGAAATTGTCTGTATTAATTAAAGACTTAATTTCCTGCTCGTTAGCAAAAGTAATATCAAGTTTGTTTTTAATTAAATTTAAAAAATTATCCTTATGCCTTTCTACACAAAATTGATCTGACAAAGACATCGCTTTTTTATCAGAAAGTGCCATCGCTTTGTCAAATGCAGATTTTGGTTCACCTTCATCCCACAAGTAACCCTCTAGAAATATTATTTCACTTTCTTTTATAGCTTTTTCATTAATATCTTTTTCATTAATTTTACCTGCAATACCTAAAAAGGTTACCATTGTTCTTTCAGCGTCAGGGGTAATTAAGATTAAACAAGTCCCAGTGGGTAAAATCTCTTCTTTTTTTTTATAAAAATATTGAACTTTTTCTTTAATCAGTCCTTCTTCGTATTTTTGACCCAAGTCATCAGAATTAATTTTACCAATAAATCCAACTTCATTTCCTAATTGAGATAACCCAACAATAGAATTTGCAACAGATCCACCAGATGCTGTTTCTTCAATTTTTAGAGTAGATAAAAGTTTTTTGAATTCAACCTCATCTACTAGTTTCATGGTGCTTTTGGTTAGCCCATTTTCTACTAAATATTGATCATTTACTTTGCATATAACATCAACAATGGCATTTCCAATTCCTAGAATTTTCATATTAAGCTTTTTTTATTTTAGTTGGATTTTTTCTATTAGGATAACAAGTTGTACAAATTTTACAAGTCAAACCATAACACTCTCTTGCTTTACAAAATTCTCTACCGTAATAAATTATCTGTAAATGTAATTTGCTCCACATTTTTTTAGGAAATATTCTTTTTAAATCTTTCTCTGTTTGAATAACATTCTTACCA
>MDSY01153823.1_pt1 | contig 10188 bp, 5 predicted proteins | sample 811131 | NCBI WGS metagenome assembly MDSY01 (sample SAMN05326643, study PRJNA326480) | marine metagenome | isolation source: seawater | place: Atlantic Ocean: South West | collected 2010
CGCAACAAATCGCCAACAATGGCAACCAATGCCACCCATTGCGAACCCGGCACAGGTTGGCCGTTTTCAAAGCTGCCGACTACACAAACGCCAACGCTGTCCGAATTGTGGCCCTTGCAATGCGCGCCTATCCTGTCCAGCTTGCGACCCAAACGCACAAAACCGCCTGCCTGCACAACAAAGTGATACCCAATTTCAGAAAATCCGCGTTCAATGTGCCACTCTTCGATTTTTTCCATCGATACTGCAGGTGATGCAGAATGGTGCAAAATGATTTTGCGGATTGTGCGCATCAGATGACCGTCAGCACATCACTGCAAATCGCCATGGCGTGATCATTGATTCCGCCAAGATCATCGATCACCTTAGACCAGCTTTCGCCAGAATCGACCGATTTCCAAATGTCACCCTCTCTGGCTGCAATCACCCACGTTTGGCCATCAGTTGCAATATCTTCTGCGCGGTTAGATACACTGTTCATGTCAAGCGTAACCAAGCTGATATTTGATACTGTTTTGCCGTCTACATCAAAATAGGAAAGGTAACGATCTTTGCTTGTGATGTGACAAACTCGGCCTTGGTATGATGCAATTACAACTGTATCGTCGAATTTGTTACCTGGGTTTCTCGTCAATGTGTTGGGTGTATACTCCGTTGACCAGTCAGTGAGATCAGAATCTGCGCACGTGCGAATTCTTAGATCACCTTCTCGACCACAAATGAGCACCCAAGACGAATTCGTGTATGTCAAAGCTCTTGCCGCTGTAGGCGTATTGCTTGAAAATGGCGTTGAAACAGAAAACGATGCACCGTCGTCTGTGCTTGTGTAGATTCTCTCATCCTGTGCAAGCATGACGACACCGTTGCCGTATGCCATAGCTTGAATTCCAATTGTAGTGTCGTGCCCAGTCAGACCAGAAAGCGCAACGTTCGACCATGTAGCTCCACCATCCGTGGAACGCGCAACGCCTGCTGACGCTTGACGGCCTACTGCAAGCCAAACCCCGCTTGTCGATCCGTCATCAAACCAAATAATCCGAAACTGATCTTGATCGCCGCTTCCAAGATCCACCGTTGTCCAGCTTGACGTTGAAGTTACGTCCTCACCACTGACCATCAATTCAGCGCTTACACTATCTCTGCTGCAGATGTAAATCAGGTTCCCGCTTGCATTTTTTCCGGCGCATATATCAAACGCCTGCGGATGTCCGGTCCCCGTCAGGTGGTCGTATGTGGTCCAATCGGTCAAATCAGAATTCGGCGCATAGCCTAAAAAGGCGTCATCCAACGCAACCACCCATCGTGTTGCCGTCGTTGCACTGTCTGCAGGTGTTGTTGCACCGCATACTTTGGCGATGCTCGACTTTGCAACACCGTCTATTTTTACGATGTCTGCTGCCGCAACACCATCAAATTTCACGTAATCTGGCATTACAGCTCCACGTAATCATTCGATGGATCGAACAAAATTACATTTGTTTCCGATGTGCCATGACCAACAATGCGAAGCACATCACCGGCTGCGCTGGGTGCTGTAAAATCTATTTCGCCTGATGCTTCCGACACAAAACAAGGCGCACCTTTTGCAAAACTGCCTTCGATATAGCTGTTTAGCTTGAAATAACCTTTTACCAGCAACCCATCGGACACAGCAGAACCCAACGCAATTGCCAGCAATGTGTTTGTCGTTGCAACTGCATCTGCGTCTGCGTATTTCCAAACACCAGAAGTGTTAAGCGACATTAAGCGACCGGCTGCAAGGCTGTCTGTGCCATCTTCCGTTCCCCAGTATATTATCTCGCCAAAGCCGGTATCATTTGCCAGTCCTGACAGACTCGCGCCGGTGTATATGCTGACCCCGTTTCCATCTGCAACAATTGCGGAATTGTGCGTTTGCACATCTGCAGCGGTTCCCGTCGGAGCGCTCACCTTGACTTCAAACTTTCCAGGAACCCCGGAACCCGTACCGGCGCCGGCTTCGATAACAATGTTTTTTCCGGCTTGGTTATCTCCCGAGCTATCGGCCACGGTCAGTGAACTGTTAGAGTTAGAAAAGCGCAATTCGTTACCGCCTTGCAGCGTAAATTGCTTTGCTTCTGTCCCATTTTTTGTGACGTAGAATTCAAGTTTTGCGTCTTGCGTAGATGCTGTAGCGGTGAAGCTTTCTTTTTTCTTTGCTACGATCTTGGCGCTGTTTACTGTAGCGCCTGCAGTTGTTTCTAAGTCGAAGCCATAGCCCACAGCCGCATCGGCGTCTGCTGTGTCGTCTGCATTCTTTACCACAATTGGAAGCGTTTCCCCGTTATTGTCTTGCGTTGCAAGCACGGTTCCAACTGTCGCTGCGCCTGTCGTTGTGTACCCGCTCGCGCCGTTGTCAATTGCGCCAAATCCGCTTGTTATCGTTCCGCTGTTTAATGCACCCGATCCGGTTATGTCTGCCTGATGCTGTACGACAGACGACGATGCGATCCGCGCATCGGCAAACGTGCCGCTGGTTATCTTGGCCGCTGCTAAATCATCAACGGCTACGGTAGCTGTTCCGCTGCTATATGTGACGGTGCAGTCTGTACCACCGGCAACAGTTACCACACCCAAATTGCTTGCGCTGCTTTCTTCTGCTGCGATTGTGATGCTGCCGGATCCGTTTGTAATGTCGATTCCATCGCCAGCCGTCAACGTCCCAACTGCCGGATCTCCGCTTGCGTCACCGATCAACAGCTCACCGTTGCCCAGAACTGCAGACGCGGAAATTGCGCCCGTACCAGAACCCAACAAGATCCCGCCATCGGTCAAAGTAGTGGCCCCGGTGCCGCCGTTTGCAACTGCCAGCGTACCTGTGACATCTGAAAGATCAGAAGTTCCACCCCCCCCAACGCTGTCCGCGTATGCTTTGGCCGCTTTGGCAGTCACCAATGTGTCATGCGCTCCACTGACTGAGGAAAGATCTGTATCGATCGAGGTCACAGCTGTTCCACCGTCAAAGCTAAGGCCGCCTGATAAATCGATGTCACCGGCCACGCTCAACGTGTGATCGGGTGCATCGGTGCCAATTCCAACCTTTGAATTGCTAACTACCAGATCCGTATCCGCGCCGCTGCGAATGTGCACCTTGGCGGCTGTTGTGTTTGTTCGTCCAATGCGCACACTGTCAGCGTCATCGGTGCCGAGCTTAATATTATCTGTGGCTCGAATATCTAACGATCCGGCCGTGTACACATGAGAAGTAGAAATCGCGGTGGGTTGAAAATACAAATCACCGTCAACACCGATTGTACCCAGTGGCTCGTCAGTGTTGACCCCGAGACGATTCTCAACAGTATTCACCGTCACCGTTTGCGAATCGACGGTAAGATCCGACGCTACAACGTCTTGATTGCTTTGGAGAATAGAACTTGCAAAACGGGTAAACGGCATTTTATCAGGCCTCGTAAATTATGACATGTGCAACGGTTGACGCGGTATCAGCAGCAATCCAAATTGAATGCGTTTGTTTGCTGCGTCCCAAACCATAGAAAAACGAACTGTCGCCGGGTACAGGGTATGCAAGCTCCGAAGAAATCACAGCCCCGTCTGTGCCGCCGTTAAACACAATTTTTCCGGTGACCGTCGCACCTTCGAATTGGATTTCGACTTTCTCTGCTTTGCCTGGAATTGAAAATTCCTGCATCGTGTTTGGTGTGCCCGAAAGCGTCACCTTCTTGTGGTTTGGCAGTTGTGCTGCGTCTGTATCAATTGCGGCCATGGTTTAAAACCTCCGTTTATTTTGTATCACAAAAATCGGCTATCGCGTGGTAGATCTTCCAACCAAACCAAGCGCAAGCCTACTATTTGATCTTCTGTGAACTCCACAGCCTGCACCACTGCAATTTGGTCTGTAATGCGCAAGCGATAGTCAGAAAACACGATGTAAGACCCAGCCTCTAACCAGCCCCATTCAATCGGCGCCGTGTATTCTGTTGTTTTGATTGGGAACCCATAAATGCGCGACCACCACGACAAAACCGCATCAACGTCTGCAGACTGATAAAAACCTATGGCGTCTTGTTCTGGTTTGTCCCTGCGTCCATACCGGGCAAAAGATGTGCGCGCATAGCTGTTTGAGCTGCTTTTGCTGCCGTCCAACGTTGCACGGCTAACCATTTGATCAGACAAACCGCTTTTGTTGTAGGCAATAGCAAAATTGTTGCGCGGCTCACTGTCCAAAAATTCCACCGTTACCGGGCTTGTGCGCTCCCATTGATCCCGCTCTGCGTCTACATTTGCAACTGTGTCGTTGGCAGTCATGTCTTTTTGCCAGACAATCGGGTACATTCCATCTGCGCCTTGTGTGATGCTGACAGGTGCAAACGGCAGTAAGTTTGCTCGCAACCATCGCCAAACCTCGACAGGTTCCGTGATTACTGCGTCCATTTTGTAACTGTTGATCAAATCGCCTGCTGTTCTTGTGCGGCCTCTGTCAATTTTCATCTGTGGTGCATAGTCCAACAGATATTCTATAATTTCACCCATGCCCCGACGCGGTGCCGTTTGTTGTTCGTTTAATACGCCACCACCTGCAGGAATAGATGCAACAAATTCTATGCCTTCCACGCCCGGATCGCCTGTAATGCCTGTGTCTGTCATTGCGCCGAACGTAGACGGTGAACCATAGGGTGCAATGCTGACAAGGCGCCCTGCACCGTCCCTGTGTGTGTAAACAGTCGCAGTATGCACAGAGCCCGGTGATTCCTTCTCGACAATGTTAACGACTGTTCCCGGTGTCATTTCATGGCCAGCAATCACAAAGCCTTGGGTGCTTTCGTCTATTACGACCGGGTATGCGGGCACCGTGTAATTGTAGACTGGCAAACCAGAAACAGAGCTTTTAATTTTGCCTGGTACACCAAACACCCACGGGTATGCGTAGCCTCGCTGCCAGTTTAACGAACTTGGAAAAGTCGTTGCGTCGATTACTGCGTCTGCAGGTGGGATCATGCTGTCGCTTGTGTGCATGTTTGACCGCATTGAAAAGCGAAACGGTTCGTAGCTTTCGCCGTATTGCGGATCGCGCAGTTCTACTGCAGACAAAACGCGGCGTCTGTCGGCATAGTTAGAACCCTCGACCCATTGCGACAAAGACGCGGTAGCCCGTGCCGGGTCAAAACCACGGGCCACAAGCTCTGACACATCAACGGGCAACAAAGCGGATACCGATACCGATCGATTGGACTCAGTTGTGGAAAACAGATCAACAGAATCTGTGAACGTCAAACTGTCCAACCCGCCCAAAAATTGCCCGCCACCATCACCAGGCACATTCAACGGTTCTGTGCTGATGCGAAAACGCCCAAACGTGCCGAAATCAATTTCTACCAGCAAAAAAATGCGGCTGCCTTGCAATTCATGCGGTGAAAACTGGACGACCGGCACCGGTTATACCTCTTCTTCAATTCTAATCGCAGTTGCTGTCACGGTTTCGCCTGCGTTGCTGCCGGTCCATTCATCACCGATCTGGTTTTCGATTCTGTGTTCTGCGCTAACAATGCGGCCGTACAAAAAGCGATTCCGGTCTTTTATGGTGTATGCATTGCCGTTACCTGTTGGCAGCTTTGGCAAGTAGACTACGGGCACCATAGAACCCTGCAAACGAGCCAACAGGCCTTGCACCAAAAACGGTGTATCGCCAACGCTCGCAACCTTGGCAGAACCGCCCGTGGTTAGAATGTAATCGGGCGATGGGTTTGCATCTGCAAGCTGTGACACGTCGATCGGGTCTTGCCAGCTAAATTCTACAGAACGGCGCACCGGTCCACGTTTAACGGCTCTGCGCTGACCACCTGTTGCGGTAAAAAGCTCCGTATTGGTTGCCATGCCTCTAATGTGCCCGTTGCTGTACTGATTGCCAAAGACAGCTACATGACCCCAAACAGCAACGCCAATCTCCCAATTGCCAGTTTCGGTTGTGTTTGTGTTGCTGCCTGTTACGCCCGGCACATCCACCGGAATAGTCAGTTTTAGTTTTTGATAGCCTTGCGTATGCGATTCCGGCAAAACGACGCACAGATCTTTGGCCCAAATTTGCCCGTCACCCGTGGTTGGCTTGGATGACAAGTCACCATCCAAAATCAACACGGGCGCACGTGCGCTGCCGGTTTCGAACACACCCTCGGAACTGCTTGCAATCTGCGTCAGATCTGGCGTTCCCGTGTTTTGAAAATTAAACGTGCAACCCGATAGATCGTCAAATTGATAGTAGGTATCCCCGGTTTGGTCACTGCTGGGCGCTGGACTGTAAAGCGCAGTAATTGAATTTCCGCGCCTGTGGTATTTTACCTGCTTTGCTGCGTCGATCGTAGTAATGACGGCCCATGATGAGCCGTTGTAGCCGTACAGAACTGCATAACGGAAATTGACGTTGCCAAGATACAGAGCACGGGTGCCGCCCAGTGCGATGCTGGGATCGTTTTCGTCAAGCGTCCAAATCAATTCCGTTGCAACAGATCTGCCGTTCGATGTCCATTTCTGGTTTGGACTTGGCGATATTTCATGGTGCAAAGCTTCGACCGGGTGGTCATGTCGTGGCGTATGCTCCCATTCATCACCCTTCACTGCTGGGCCGTCTTTCGCTGCAATTTGCAATCCGGCCTCCATGTAAATCTGCGATGTGGAATAGAAACGGCCGCCAACGTTTGCAGGCGATGCGAAGCCCATCCAATCATTTAACCGTGGCACAGCGCAATGATTCAAATCGCCGTCATGTGCACCGGCTTGCACCTTATACCAGCGACTGTGCGCGGTTGCGCTGTTGATATTGCCCCATTCGATTCTGCAATATCCGCTGCCGGTCAATTCCAACAGTTCACTGCTTGACGACTCATAGAATTTTGTCCACGTGCGCTTTGTTTCTGCTGTGCTGTATTCACGCCACCACACCGTGACCTGGCGGCCAACGATAGCCATTCTGTATTCGCCAAATTTGTCTGCAGCACTGAAGCTGATGGTTGCGCTGTGTAGATTCGAAGCGGCAACGACATCGCGCACTGTTACCGTTGTATCGTCACCACTTGCAGCAAACAACAACGCGACTTTTGTTTTGGCGTCAGTGTTTCCGTTTTGCATCTCAAAGGCAATGTCGCGAGTAGTCGTGGAGCCGCCCGATATTACCTCGACTGCAAATTCTGCATAGGTCAGCATTGGGCCGCCCCATGTGTAACTTTCTGCGCGGTCGTTTTGTGTTGCTGTGTGGTTCAGCTCTGCAGCTTCAAAAGACAGATCACCACCTGTGGTAGATATTTTGTAATACGGCATTGCACCATTGAGCGCAACGCCTGCCGATGCACCAGAGCCGTTTTTAGTCCATGCGCCTAACAGCGTATCAGGTGCAACAAACGGCAGATAATGGCGCGCATAGGTGCCCCGGTCTGCCATGTCAATCGCTGCGTCAATGCTTCCAATTGTTAGGTTGGAATAGCCGCCAAGGTATAAGCACGACACGTTGTAATCGGGATCGCCGTCTGTGTATATGTCACCGCTTGACGGGCTATCCTCAAAACGACATGCAAGGGCAAGCCGGCCACGTTGCCAGGTTATCGCCACATTGCGCAAAGTGTCGCGAGCTGTAACGCCTGCACTGGACGGCTCATCAAAAAAACGCGGACTGTAAATAATGCCGTCTTTTTTTGCGTCTGTGTTTCCCCACTCACCACCGACCAAAGACCACGTGTTGCCGTTGTCGCCGCTGTGCATCAATGCAACGCTGTTTTTGGTATATCCAACGGATTCGTGGCCATGTCTGACGCCAACGAGGTACATGGACCCATCAGGCACCGCACAAATTGACAGGTCTGCACGGCCCACAGCGTTACCAAAACTGCTCCCAAGCAATTCTGCAAAGTCCTTTCCGTAATCGCCAACGCTGATTGCAGACGATGACGAGCGCGACAACGGCGTAAATGCAGAACCCAAAAACGCCACATATGGAATCGCACCTGTTGCGCTCATTGTCAGATAGGAAATGACAAACTGACCACCTGACACAGCTATGTCATAGTGTGCTGCGCTGTTGGCTTCTCTGGTATTTGTTTCGATCGATGTAAACGACGCACCCAGCGACGACGATGCCCACTGCACATAGACGTTGCCAGGATACGACGGGGCGCCTTGACTGTCGCTGACTCCGGTGTCGTATGCGCTGCTGATCAACAGAATTTGCCCATCTTTGTACGCTGCGCGCAGTCTGCCTGGGTAATATCGGCCGTTTGTGCTGCCTCTTGCGTCTACCAATTGAGAAAACGGTTCTATCAAGCAAAAGTTTTGGTACATCGACCAATTGGCGCCATTGTCATCTGTAAACGCTGCTTGTATCTGCCAATGTTTAAAACTGCTGTTTGCGCTTGTCGTTGTCAGCTCTTCTGCCGTTTTAATCCAAAAGAAACAAAGCACGCGCCCTGACGGCAAAACGCACAAAGCTGGGCCCGGTTCAACACCTGCAGGAACTTCGCTGCCGCCTGTGGCGTCTGTTTTTCTGTTACCAGGCACAAGCTGCATGCCAGGTTCAAGAAATGACGGCAACGTTGTTTCGGTCCATGTCGTGGCCTTTGCGCTTTTACTCCAGGCTTTAATAACACCAGTTCCCTCTTCTACGCCTGCAATTATTAGTGTGTCGTCCAGCGTCGTGCATGAATCAAAATTTATGTAATACAACGAGCTATCGCCCGTATCAACACGCTCAAAGCCGTTGATTGTGTGTGGCGGTTCCCACCCATAGTGCTTGTATGTGTCCGACGATGCGGTGTCATGCCATAGAAACGTACCGCCGAGATCTTCCGGGTAGCCGCTGTTTTGTGTGTAAATGGTGTATTTTCCGCCACTGCCTGTGGTGCCGCTTGTTTCCAAAATTAGGTCGCTGTCATCTTTGGCAATTGGCACACCTGGACGCGGCGTATTTTCGGTGAAAACGCTGTTTGTGTCGTCAAAACCGCCTGCAAAACTAAAACGCGGATCGGGTATCAGTAGGCCGCGCATATCTGTGGGTGTTTTGTTGCTGCCCATTGTTACGCGCTCCTGTGCCCTACGTGTCGTCGTCTGTCGTGCTCATTGCTTAACGGACCACGCGATCGAATGTTATCACGTATGAATTGCGAAAATACTTTGTGTTCGTACTGAAACGAAACGCCACCAGAACCGCCACCAGGGCGCACACCAGCGTTTGCGCGTTCAATGTTAGACCGACCAATCAATTCTGCGCCAAGTGGAGTAGATACGGCCTCACCACCTCGCAAACGTGCGTTTATTTCGGATACGCCAGACGGTGCACGTACCAAACCGGTCCCGCTGTGAAAGCTTGGTTTTTGTGATGCAATGCGGGCTGTAGACGCTGCAAAAGCTGCAGTTGCTGCCGCCTGTTGCAAAGCTGCAACGACTGGGTTGCCGCTTCTAAAATTAGCCATTGTTGCAACCGCAAAATTTATTGCAACCTCTGACATTGCCAAAGCTTTGGCAGTTCTAAACGCTTTGATTGCTGCTTTTTTGTCCGTTTCTGCTTTTTTGTCTGCAACCAATGAAAAAACATCAGACGTTGCGCTGGCGAGACTCATTGTTGCGGCCAATGTAGCTCCCAGTCTTTTGCGTTCTTCCTCTGCCTCTTCTTCTGATCTTTGTTTTGCTTCTTCTGATTGTTGCTTTTGTAAGGCGTCTATCTCGCGCATCATCTGCACTTTGCGGTTGTGCTGTGCCTCGTCTGCTGCATTTTTGATCTCTGCATTGCCAACGTGCTGTTTTGCTACCTCTTGTATAGATTCAATCTCGCGCTGGTAACTGTGCAGAATCTTTTGTCGCTCGTTCAGCTGACTAACTAACGCAGCCTCATTTTTGCTTTGCAGCATCGCAAGTGCGGCCGCTGTTGCTTTGACTGCCTCTGACTGTTCTTTCTGTTTGTCGCTGTCTTTTTCGGTGCTTTTCGTTGCTGCTTGTTGCGCGTTCTTTGCGTTTTTCAATGCCTCTTCGTATCGTTCTTGTGAGACATTTAGAGTCTCCAGGCGGGTATCAGCCAAAGCCAACTGATGTTGCAAATCTTGCAGTTGTTTGCTGTTGCCTTTTGTTTCGGCAGCAGTCACTTTTTGCGCCATTGCAAACGCACCAAAACCTTGTGCACCTGCTGCATGTGCTGCAGTCAGTGCGCGGCTTGTATCTGCCGCTTTTGCTTCTGCC
>MDSY01037831.1_pt1 | contig 10186 bp, 10 predicted proteins | sample 811131 | NCBI WGS metagenome assembly MDSY01 (sample SAMN05326643, study PRJNA326480) | marine metagenome | isolation source: seawater | place: Atlantic Ocean: South West | collected 2010
CCCAATCAGGTCAGTCAGCTCCATCCGACCATTGGCCGTGATTTGCTGAACTGGCCAGAAAAGGCGAGCCGCTATCTCTGTGATGCCAGAGGTTTTGCCTGAGCCCGTAGGCCCGGTGACATAAAGTGCATCACCGAACGGGTTTTTCAGGAAAGCGGTTACTTCCCGGATAAACTCCTTTCGGAACACGTAGTTCTCGTCTTTCGACGGGATGTAAGGATCGTCGCTTGGTGCGAACCCGAAAGTTGTTACCTTCTCGGGAACGTCCTGCATACCGAAAGCCTTACGGATTGAATATTTAACGACTTCAGTCATTTGGAGCACTCCTAATCAAAATCAGGGCGCACCAATCCCCCCACCGGGCTGGTACGCCCCTGGTGGGGTTAATGAAATTTGCTGTTTGTTTTCAGAGGCCAGCTACCTACTTTTCACTCTCACAGTGAGAGCAAAATCTGCTTTCCAATGAACTTGTCATTAGAAAACAGACTTGGTTTTCAGGTTGAGGGCAGGAACGGGGCTCCAGTAGGAGCCCTGTTCCTTAGACGACAAATGCGGCAATCTCATCCGCCGCTCCGATAACTTTGCGGCTTCTGGCCCAGATCTTCAGAACCTTGAGAGCCTGTTCCACGCTTGAGAACAGCTTCGGATTGACCCTGATCTCTCGACCATCGTTCAGGTACAGCTTGCCAGCACACTCGTCATAGACATGAATATCACCTTTCATCTTGTTTCCTCTTGGCCCACCTCCAAAAAGCACTTCATAAATGCCCTTTGGAGGTGGGCCAAAAGGCCCACGCGAAAGGTGCTTCAATTTAGAATCCACCGCCACGAACCATCTTGCGGAAGGGCTTAGCCACATACCAACCAGAGATGACGCAAGCAGTGAATACAAGTTCAATACCAAACATGATGTGTTACTCCTCGAATTGAGGGGGCAACACATCCCCATCAGGAGTGTTGCCCCTGACGGGTTTAGTTCAGTTGTGAGCTCCGAAAGGAGCTTTTATTTACCAGACAAGGACGTTGCCCTTGCGGATGAAGGCTGGAACCTCAAATTGATCCCAGTCGATCTCAGGCTGCGGCTCGGAAAGAATCACAGTCTGAGCATCTTCCTCAACAGCATCCTGTTCAGGTTGCTCTTTGGAAGACTTCTTTTGCATGACGGCCTTTACAGACCGTGTAGCGACAACAGCTCCGAAGCAGATCCACTTGGCAGTGAAGCGTGAAGTCGGAACAATTGCTTTGTTGTAGCCGAACTGAGATGTGCGGCTGACAACCAATTGCACACGCTGAAGAGCGCACACAACGGCCTTATGCAACTGTCGTGTCAGATAACGGAAAGCCATGGCAAAAGCCCAGGCAGACACACCCAACAAAGCGATAGTTACGGCAAGTGCTACAAAATAGAAAAGCAGATACATGATGATGCTCCTGAATTTGGAGGGAGCATCACCCGACCGGGGAGATGCCCCCGGATAGGGAAGGTTTCATAGACCTGCGCCATACGGCGCTATTTCAAATTGCTGTTTGTTTGGAGAGGCCAGCTACCTCATTTAGCCGCAGCGCGACTAATTACCCTCAAATATACCTCAAATTATTCTGGTGTAAACCGCTCTATTTGTCCTTTTTGGGCGGAAACACGTTTCTCCCTTCCGGATCTTCACCGGTAACCTTTCCAGTGCGTTTACTGATCGCATAACCGATGGAGATGGATCATGGCAGAAGCAATCGCTGTAACGAACGAACAACAGGCAAACCGCCCCGAGGCCTCACCACAGGCTGAACGTCAACCGTATTCTCGCCCGGTATTCCGGCAGAAGCTGGTTGTGAACTCTCTTCAGGCACAACGGGTCATGGAGCGTAGTTTCGACCGGGTTTCCAGTGCCCTTTTCTCCCTGGATGTAATTCTGCGGATTATTGGTGACCAAGAGGAAATTGATCAGGTCGAAGAGATCATCCAGAACCATATCAGTGCCACTTCCGAGGAAATGGACAATGCAATGAACCAGCTCAGGAAGATCATGGCTGACAATGGCATTGACGCTGTTCCCGGCTACAGCGCCCCGGCTGAATACACCATTGAAATCACCTCTCCCCAGGTGGCCCAAATTGCCCGGCTTATCCGCAGCCTTGATGAGCTGATGAGTCTTGTCGATACGCTATGGCTGAACAGCATCCTGAGCAGTCAGCAGCGTTCTGACGCAACATTCCAGTGGCAGCAACGACTGATCAAACTCGCCGGGAAGATCATTGGCATTGAGAAACGGGCCAGAATTTCCGCCCACAGTAAGGGCAAGGAAAAAGAAGTGGAAGAGGCGGCCCCGGAACAGGAGACGACTGATCCAGAACTTTCCCGAGAATCCGAGTCCAGCGACGAGGAAAACCAGACCTCAAAGCAGAAGAAGGCTAAGGATAAAGAAAAGGAGACTAAGGCCGCGTAACGTTTACTATCCAGTAGTTGTACTCCGTAAATCCCTAAGCGAAACCTCGCTCTTTCCCCTCACTTGTTTGAGGGGTTTTTTTGGCCAGCGTCCCACTAGAATCATTTTTTTGACCCTATAAAAAAGAGTCAGTATCCATGCCCGGAGGAAGCGTCATGCGATATATCACCCGATTGTCAGCGCCCAATGATTTCCAAACAAGGCTACCGACTAGATTGAGCTGAAGGCGGGATTTTCAGGGTTGCATTTTTTGATCCGATGATATTATGGAATTGACCTTCACGAATTTTCAGGAGAATCCAAATGAAAGATCTTTTCGCTGTAACCGCGTTGGTTGCAACCATAACACTCTCTGGCTGCGCGTCCATGTCAGCGCCTTATGAGTACCAGGAAAGTCACAGCGAAGCATACAACATCGCCAGAGCCGGTGGTTTGGTTCAGGACATTGAAGACACCGAAGTTCCGGCAAATAAACTTGGCTCCATCACTGAATCTATGGCGAACGTTGGCTTTGTCGGTGCCGGATACATGAAGCCGCAACTTGGTATGACATCTTGGCAGACAGTGGGGGTTAACGCTCTCAGCATTCTTTCAGAGCCGGATTCCCACGGTGCCAGAAATAGCATGATGGCTTGGATGCCGATGGAGGAGGCGAAATCACAAGAAGCTGCACAGGAGAAATTTCTTTCACATGTGAAAGTTGCGGTGGCCGATGCGCTGAATGACATGGGAGCAACCCACGAAACGATTTACGACCGGAAAGGTACTGTTGTCGTCCACTTCATCAATAATGATTGGGACTGCCCGGCTTATGAGAAAGGAATTACCGATCTTGAAGATTTGTGCCGGGTTCGCTTTAAGGTTTATGAGCCTCGCATCGCGCCAGCGCCCAGCTTTATTACACAATCCAATATGGGAGATGAGCGATACGTTTTTTCATCTGGTCACGGAAGAAAATATCATCGCCTGAACTTGCTGGTCAGCGACAACAGTTCAGTGCCGGAGAGCGAACTTTACGCCAACATCAGCAAGGGTATGCCAGACTGGTCATATCTGTACTTGGCTCCCGGAAAGGTGAAGACTGGCGAAGGCAAAACGATTGAGTATCCGTACATTCTGAATCAAGGTGAAGCCAATCTATTTCTGATCCCGAAATCCTGACCGATCAGCAAAAAGCCCGGAGATTTCCGGGCTTTTTGTTAGTTCCAGTTTTACTGCATTCCTGACTTGCCTCCGCTTCCCCCAGGGTTTATCGGGATCATTTCACTGGCTTCCATACGCTTGCCATCAACATCAATGTCATCTATTCGATTCATGGCCCGCACATCCGCAGGTTCACGGTCGCCGTGGATGTTGAAGTCACTGCCCGAGCCAGTCAGGGAATCCATCGAGATGTTACCCGCTTCCGGGAAATGGCCGTTTTGCTGAAGAATGGCCAACCACTCATCCAGATTGATCTCATCCCAATTGATCTCTGAAATCCGATCCAGAGGTATCCCGTCACAATTCGGGCTTTTGGTTGGGCCAAAGGGTCGAGCCGAAGTGCCCATGCCAAGCTGAGGCCTTGCTTGCTCCTGAATAATTCGGGAGAGCGGCGAATTGAAGCAGCAGTACCCCTGCCGTTTCTCAACGCAGGCTCCCAGCACTTCGCTCTTGCAGTACGATCCCACCTTAGAGCACGAATCTGTAGCACGTTTGGTGTTCATCTCCAACTCTTCCTGTTCGCAGGCATAGACCATTTGAATCACGGCCACCGCTACTACGTACACCGTATAGACCGTCATCGCCGCACCGAGCATCGAAGCGGCTTGAGTCGCCATCTCGGTCATTGCCTCCTCAGCAGCCTGGTCCGCCGCTGCGGTGGCCGCAGCCTCCGTAGCACTGTCTTCAGCCAGGTTCCCCATGATTTCCTGGAGCATCTTCTTCGCCTGATCTTTGAGCTCATCAATTAATTGATTTTTGAACTCTTCGATGGGCGTCCACACCTGCTCCACGACACCGGAGATGTTGTCCATGTAATTTGTGAACGGCTGGGTCACTTCAGACCAGGCGTTCATCACCGGCTCTCTGAGTCCCTGGTAGGCGCTTTTAACGACATTTTCATCCGACAGTGAACGCACGGCCCCATCGAGCTTGGGCACCGCCATGATCATGTTCAGGTAGTCCGCCATACTGACGTTGGAAGGTTTTTCGCAACAATCAGATACGCCACCAACGGCAATTTTGCACTCTCCCGGCTCCCCCCCGAAGGCAGTGCAACCCTCATCAATGTTCTCATCACCACCTTCGCTCGTTGCGCCCTCTGAGCACTGCATGTCTTGAGTCATAAACTGAGCAGCGTTCAGCAGAGCAGAGGCTTTAGCGAAGTTCTGGGATTGATTCGTTGTTGCTGTTGGATCCAGACAATCGTCCCCCATGCACCTAATGGCGCCTGAACACTGGTACTCTGTACTTTGCTCCACCGTGTCGATGCTGACGCTGCTACCGCAGTCCCAGATTTCCTCCTGGACATAGCAAGCTCCGGACGGGCCTCGTGCGCCCTCCACGCAGTCAGAGCTGATGAAGCCGCACTGAGGGTTATCTTCAAATTCCTGGCAGGTGTTTGTATTTTCGCCATTATTTACTGGGCAGTGTTCTTCCCCATTTACGTCAGTCCAGCACTCCATCGGCCCAACATTAAAATCACATTTTAGCTCAGAAAGTTGTAGTTCCGTCGCGAGCTTGGGTATACCGTCCAATGGAGAGCCAGTCATGGCATTAGCGAAATCATCTCCAGGACATATTTGAATGCCGTTGACGTTAATGCACTCGGAACTATTTTTTGCTCCCGAGGTGATGGTAAGCGTTCCTTCACAAAACCCATCATGCACCTTTTTCGCATCACTAATGCAGGATTCTGTTGTCCATTCATTCCCTTTTAGGGATTTAAACTGGTATTTAAACCTACCGCCCAGTACATACTTAGGGTCACTGCCGCCACTTGTGTCCTGAATCTGAACTTTCCCGACAAGTCCATTCTCACATGTAGGATTCTGTAAACTTCGATACCAAACCGTACTATCTATCGGGCCGGGAATATCATGACCAGTCCAATCCCATGCAGCAGCAAACTCGCTATAGGTTACGTCTGCATCCTTGCAAACTGAGTCAAAATCAACCGTAGGAATCTGCGCCCTATAGTAGTCGCCATCAGAAGGGCTGACGGTTTTCCAAGTGCCGTTTTTAAGATCGAATTCTACCGTGAGCCAAACTCGTCCCTTCGCCGCAACGTAGACATCCGCCGTTTCATTCCTGGTGGTAATAGTGTTTCGTATCTTGCAGTCACCACTGGGCTTAATCACCCGGTCACACGTCTCATACTCGGGATTGTGAACATCCATCGTAATTTCATTCAGCGTTGTCTCCGCTGAACAATCACCAAAGCCCGCAGCGATGACATCTATGTTTTCGTAGGTGTTTTTCGTAAGCCCCATCATCGGGTCAGAGGAAAAGTCTGGTCGTGACAAATCAGAGGAATCTAGTAGAACCTTGTAAGCGGCTCCAGAAATAGATGGGGTATCGCTATGGGCATCTTCCCAAAGTGAATCCTTTGCCTCACCCCCGACTTCTCCCATAGCCTTTTCCGAGTCATGCATGTTCTCAAGATCACCCACGTTCGGCGCAACACCATCGCTGAAATACTCAGACGCAAGCTCGGAGTTTTCTGAGTTCGTTCCCGGATAAAGATTATTGACGTTGAACTGGCTGCCGCCCTGATAGGTGAGATTCCCTTCCTCATCCCTTGTTGGAATCGAAACAGTGCCGTTCTGCACCTGGGCGGGAGTCGCGGACATTTCGCTCCCAATTTCCTTGGCGAAGGCCTGGCCTTCGCGTCCCAATTGCGAAATGAAGTCCTGGGCATCCACATTTGGCTGGTTCGCAGCGTATCCATGCAGCGGCATCATCGAAGTCGTGAAGCTCAGCAGGTACGCAAACGCCTTCAGAAATCGCGGGTAGTTTCTCATCGTTATCTCGACACACAGTTCATTCGTTTAAGCAAAAATATTACGAGAAAGCAGTCAGTATTGAGGTGTCTGGAATTGCCCAAAAAGGGCGCAAAGAGCTAACTGGCAGTAGGGATCCGGGAATGAAAAAGCCCGGCTATTTGTTGCCGGGCTCCCTGATGGAATGGACTTAGGTGTTACAACAGTCGTTCCAGCGCCAGATCATGTAGATTGGATCCTGACCAATAGCTGGTATCGTGCGGCCCATTCCCCAAATCAGTGTGGACTCTCCAATCACATGATCAGAATCTGTTTCAGGCACCGGATGGAGCATGGTGAACTTGTATTGTGTTTTGGGCAGAGTTGGAACGAGCGTACCCTCACACATTGCATCCTCACCCATTGTGCCCCACGCCAAACCCCGCCTGTGAAGCGCAGCGAGGACTCGCGTTTTAAGAAGGCTGCTATCCCGAAGCACCCCTTTGCCCCCATTCTGGTTGCCACTTAATGGATAGAGGGTGCCCCAGCTACCAGCGCACCAGAACAGAGACTTCAGGGGGCGTCCGGTACTTGCCGATACCGCATCAGCGGTGCATGCAAGCGTAGCCACTGGATTGGCCACCGCCGCCGCTTCTGGATTGGTGAAGAATGCCAGCTCATCGTTGTTCCAGGTCGGATCAAGTTCCGATAGGTACATGAGATCGAGCTCTACATAACCATCCGGGTTGCAGCTTTGCTTCACGAACATGTCCAGCATTTGCATGACCGGGTAGGTGTAATAGTGATAGTGCATGAAAGACCCATCACCACCGTCATAGACCGCTTCGCCATGGTGGCCTTGATTCAACCGGTCTACGGGGAACTGTGCCCCATTCAAAACAGAAGAACAGCCGGGAACACGTTGGAACTCTACCAGTCGCGCCGGTTCCCACATAGATGTAGTCACACCGGGCCGAGGCACACCCTGATTGTCTTCACACATACACAGCGGGCTGTTTACTGCCTCATCAGGCATGTATCCAGCATCAGAAATGGTGGTGCCAGCCACTTTCAGCGGGAAAATGCATGTCCAGCAAATATCAGTCACCATTTTAGGGCCAATCACCTGTGCATCCTGGCAGCCGGGATCCGCTATGGCCTGGCCAGACACCCCGACCAGACTGCTGACGAACATGAGCGTTAAGAGAACTTTCTTCATTTTTCTGCTACTGCCCCCTGTTGTTCTACCGAAACACCAATGGTTTTTTCTGCGTCTCCATAATAAAAACCTTGATGCCAAATCAGCCCTTCTTCCATTGCCTTCAAAGCTATCTTGGCGCTCTCCACCTGCTCTCCGACAACAGACAAACCGGAATCGAGGCAGTACCGGATCGCGCAACGGTCTTCCGTATAGCCAGCCTGAAGCCTCTTCATGTCGAATTTGCATCCATCCCACGGGTAGTCAATGAGCCGACTGAATGTGGAATGTTCATGCCCGTAGTCATCCATGAACAGCAAGACATCCATGCTCTTGAGCGTGTTCCAGGAATGCTTTAACAGGTCATTCGGTACAGTCTCTGTCACTTCACAACAAAGCTTTATGCCGGTTTGGGCCTGAAGCTTTCTCACCTTCACTGTCCACGAAAACAGGCACTCAGGGGAGCTCAACGTATCTGCTGACACGTTGATAAACAGGATGGGATATTTCGATTTAATGGTTTCCACATTGCGTAGCAGGTTTCTGAGAATCTCCTGATCAACGTCTAACCACTGTATCTTCTGGTTCAGATCACTTGGGCATACCCACTGACTGTTATCACGCCACCGGGCCAGCACCTCCGCTCCCACCAAGGAACCTGATTCCGCGCAATAGATGGGCTGAAACACGGGATGAATCATCTTTCTTTCTCCCGATCCGCCAGCTCCTCAACGACAAATTTGGTTCCATCAGCGGTAATGATTGATGGCACATACTCCAGCTCAAAACGCTGCTTTACATCTGGAGTAAGCAGGAATACCGGAGCATCGAAAGTGTCAGTGACTTCTGTATAGGAGTCCCAGCCCTCATCTCGATCCAACTGTGTAACGATGTAGGTTACAGACTGAACCCCAGGCTGACGTTTGATGTCTGGCAGGCGGTTTTTGACTCTTTCAATCTGGTCTTCGTCCAAGGGATCCAGGACAACCACGGCCTGAGTGAACGAACGGATCTCCAGTGGATTGATTCTGTCACCCTGGCGAGCCACGACTTTGCCATCCGGTGTCAGAATGTCCTGCGTGATAACGACCGTGGGATCAACCTCGCGGATTCTGTCTTCAGGGGCTTCAGCCAGAATCCTGAAGGTCTGTTTTTTCCAGAAGTTTTTCTTCGCGTTTTCTTTTTGGGCATCCCAATCAATGTTGGCGAAGCGTTGTTTCATCAATTCAATGAGGTCTGGCTCACTGATTTGTTCTACGGGGCCACGCGCACCGAAGTCACCGGTTTCCCCCGCATCAACCTGCTCCTGGATCCAGTCCGGGTTAACAAGACCCGACACTCTGGCAATCTCTTCCGGCAACTCTTTGGTTAAGTTCGACTGTTCTTCCCGAACAATAATGGTTGGGACGGATGTGACGTTGTATTCCTGAAACAAAACAGGGTTGATGACCACGTTCGGCACAGGGTCAAGTTCGGCTGCAACATTTTGAATTTCCAGTAGAGCTTCACCCAGGTTGGCGTGTTCGGGAATCCCCCGGAAAACCACCACGCTATCGGGGTTCTGAGAGGCTGCAACGAGCACATCATTAAGCCCCTGCTTTCCAAGTGAGCGAGACGCAAAAATAAGAATAGGATCCTTCGAGAAGCGTTCTCTGGCCTTTTCCTCATCAGCCATACTTTTCATCGTCGGATTGCTCCGCTGCAACTGGCTGACGAGATCTCTGGCCTCCTGATGGGCTTGATTAAACTTTGCTGAGCTGGCGTTTAACCAGTCCGGAATCTCAACCTCTCTTGCCTTTTCAGATAAGGCTTTTGATTGCTGGACAATCTCCATATCCTGATCGGTGAGAACCGACCCACTGGTTTCTGCGCGAGCGTTTAGGCCAACCGCTGCCACCGCCAGTGACATCAGGGCGACCTTAGAAAAGGGGATACGCCCGACCAATGATCTGATCATGTTTTACAGTTCCCCAATAACGTGAATCGAAGCTTTCACTGCTGGTTCCCATGAACCAGTAGCTGTCCTCACCCAATGTGGCTTCACCAAAAAAGGCTTCTTCTGGCTGGCCCAGCTTTTCTGCATGCTTCAGCCCATAGCCCTGATACTCACCATTCACATAGACGTTCTTTTCTTTGCTGATTTCTACGTGATCCCCTGGCTTACCCCGTAAATACTTGACCATTAGAGTGCCGTCTTCGTACACGGGCTCCAGCCCTTCCGCAGAGAAGGAATAAATTGCATCCCGTTTCAGCTCTGTATCCTTCGTATCAATCAGGTAGAAGGTGTAGCCAGGGATGCATTTCACGAGCTGCCGATCTATGCCAATGCGGTAACGATCAGCAAAAGCCAGTCCTGCTGTGATAATCAGCACCAGGACAACGCCGGATTTGACGATAAATCGCGGCCAAGACTCTTTCTTGACCACCCACTTCATTGAATAACGTCCTCTGGCAAATACAGGTCATCAGGTGCCGCCACAACGGCCCCCGCATCAATCACGAGATACCCGGCCTCATGAAGCTTTAACACCGCTTCATTGGTTTTCGTCATCAAACGGTCCACTTCTTCAGGCGTTGCGCCTTCG
>MDSY01039489.1_pt1 | contig 10186 bp, 15 predicted proteins | sample 811131 | NCBI WGS metagenome assembly MDSY01 (sample SAMN05326643, study PRJNA326480) | marine metagenome | isolation source: seawater | place: Atlantic Ocean: South West | collected 2010
ATTCCGTTTCCTTTTGAGCTGAGATTTTAGCTTCCGTTTGGGTACTGCTCAAATATTGTTTAATCAAAATATATCATTATGAAACGAGTATCTGAAAAACCTAAAATTTCGCTACAAGAAGCTGAAAAGCATTATCAATCGAGTAGTGAAAATTATGACATTGATAGTGGCGAAAGTCACTTGGCTTATTACAGGGATAAGCATCCCAACTATTACCGAGTATTATCAGAAAATGTTTAATCTAAATTCAAAAGCTATGTATTTACAAAATTTGCAACAGGATGAAATCTTTGTTCCATCAGAAATGAAATCATTAAAAACTCTGACCCAGATGGAATCCCGAAGAGGGCTTGAAAATGCCATAATCTCTAATGGCAAAATCGTCAATGTGGTCTCTAACAGCTATGGCCACATTCCAAATCAACTATTCTTCAAGAAAGCTGAAGAAATGCTGACCGATGCACAGCTGAACTTCCACAAACGCACTATAAACAAAAATGACAGGTCTTTTATTACAGACTTTATTATCGACGACAAAAGCCAGTTTACGGTTAAGAACCATAAGGACTTGATATTGCCGATGCTTCGGTTCAAGAATTCGTATGACGGAAGTGAAAAGACCTCTGGACACTTCGGATTTTACAGAGAAGTATGTTCAAACGGACTGCACGTTTCACAAGCAGAAATTGAGTTTTCCATCAAACATAGTAAGAACAATACGCACTTGATTATGCCAAGGCTGAACAATCTATTCGATAAGTTTCTGGATAATGAATTCTACACCATTACCAAGAAGTTCGACAAGATGAAGGAATTTAAAATCATCGATACTCAGGAATTTGTAAAAGCGATTCTTGACAAAACAAAACTGTTTCGGTATGAATGTAGCGATAAGAACAGCGACCCGTCGAAAAAATCTCGTGAGGTCATCGAAATCTTAAACTATGAAGCCTTGTTGCTCAATGAAGAACCAAATCTATGGTTGGGTTACAATGCCTTCAACTCGGTACTTCATAACGTTTTGAAGAAAAGCTTCGGACAACAAGAGCGGTTAGATAAAAAGCTGTTTGATGAAGTCTATGCTATGGCATAAATTAAATAAAGGTTTGTCCAGTACCTCAAACTGGATTTTGATTTATCATTCCCTAAGGTGTCACTAAATTTTACCATTAAAAAATGGGCTATCAAGGGCATTCAAACTTATCCTGTAAGAAAAAAGTGTGTAAAGTGATCGGATGGATTTTTTTCTATTTAAATTTGATGATAATAAATTTACACGACCATAAAGTATATTTTGGAGAAATTATTTAAAACCACATATTTTAGTCAGTTTGAACCTGCCCTAATCAGCGAGATGATTGAGGTTGGGGAATTTAGTCAAATTTCTGAAGGTCAAGACTTAATTAGAGTTGGACAATTCATCCATTTTATACCATTGGTAATTCAAGGTAGTATTAAAATAATGCGTCCTGATGATGACGGAAATGAGTTATTGCTTTATCATTTAGAAGAAGGAGGAACCTGTGCGATGTCAATGAATTGTTGTTTGGGAAGCACAAAAAGTGAAATACACGCGATTGCAGAGACTGATGTCAAGATTCTTAAAGTACCAGTTGCCAAAATGGAAGAGTGGTCCAGTTCTTATAAAACCTGGAGACATTTTGTTTACAACAGTTACCATAACCGAATGATGGAAATGTTGGACAGTATAGACAATATTGCGTTTAATAATATGGATGAGCGATTGGAAAAATATCTTCAGGATAAAATGGAAATATTAAATAGCAAACACATATACTCGACTCACAAAGAGATTGCACAAGACCTGCATACCAGTCGTGTGGTAATTTCACGCCTGCTGAAGAAAATGGAAAATAGCAATAAGTTAAAATTGCACCGCAGTTTTATTGAAGTCCTGTAACAACAGTTACAGACTTTGAACATACCGACACGTACATTTGTTCCATAATTTTCTGAACAAATGGAAATCGTAGAAATTTTAGGTTACGTAGGTGCTCTTTTGATAGGACTTGTATTAGGGTTGATTGGTGGTGGTGGCTCAATTCTTACCGTTCCTATCTTGGTGTATGCACTTGCGCTTAACCCAGTAATTGCAACAGCATATTCATTATTTGTGGTGGGAGCAACATCTCTTATTGGCGCAATTAAAAATATGATGAAAGGGATGGTGGATTATAGAACGGCCATCATTTTTGCTGTCCCAGCTTTTATAGCTGTTTATCTTACTCGGGCATTCTTAATTCCTGCTATTCCTGAAGAACTTTTTAGTGTAAACAGTTTTATGGTCACGAAGAACCTGGCCATAATGCTCTTTTTTGCCATTATTATGTTGCTCGCATCTGTTTCAATGATTCGAAACAAGCGAAAAGAAATTGACGAGGAAGCTCAAATAACCTATAACTATCCTTTAATAATTATAGAAGGTTTGGTGGTGGGAACTATTACAGGTATAGTAGGTGCAGGCGGTGGCTTTTTAATTATACCTGCCTTAGTTCTCTTAGCAAAATTGCCAATGAAAAAAGCAGTTGCGACGTCCCTTTTAATAATCGCGATTAAATCTCTGATTGGTTTTTTGGGCGATGTTCAGAATTTGAATATTGACTGGCCATTCCTTCTTATTTTTACAGCAATTTCAGTTGTGGGCATTTTTATTGGGATATGGCTCAATAAATTTATAGACGGAAAGAAACTCAAGAAAGCATTTGGATGGTTCGTTCTTGTAATGGGTATTTATATTATCTACAAAGAACTAACAATGTAAAATACAAGGATGGAAAAATACATTGACATAATAATAGAATCTTTTATTGGCTATTGGAACTACCTTGTTTATGAAATATCAAACCCCTCTTGGACCAACTATTTCTATTGGCTTATTGGGCTTTCTTTGATGGTTTTCACTTTGGAAATCATTATTCCCTGGCGAAAAAAACAACCTATTTTTAGAAAAGGATTTTGGCTGGATGCTTTCTATATACTGTTTAACTTTTTCCTATTTTCTCTTGTAGGTTACAACGCCTTATCAAATGTAGGAGTCGCCCTATTCGATGATTTTCTTAGTAGTTTTGGTATAAACAATATAGTGGCTATTGAAGTTCAATCGCTACCAGAATGGTCGCAATTGTTGATTATGTTTTTAATTGCAGATTTTGTCCAATGGAACGTGCATAGGTTGTTGCACCGCGTATCTTGGTTATGGAAATTTCATAAAGTACACCACAGCGTTAAAGAAATGGGCTTTGCGGCACAGTTTCGGTTTCATTTTATGGAGACCATAGTCTATAAATCCCTACAATATATCCCATTGGCTATGATAGGTTTTGGGATAGAACAATTCTTTATCATTCATATGTTTTCGGTTTTTGTAGGTCATTTAAATCACGCAAATCTAGATTGGAGCTACGGAAAACTTGGATTCATATTTAACAATCCGAGAATGCACATTTGGCATCACGCTAAGGAACTTCCAAGACAGCATAAATATGGTATGAATTTCGGACTTACCTTGAGCATATGGGACTACATCTTCGGCACTGCGTATGTTCCCAAAAGTGGTAAAGATTTGGAAATTGGCTTTAAAGGGGATGAGACATTTCCAGAAGATTTTAAAGGTCAATTGGTTTTTCCTTTTAAAAACAATACTAAATAGCTCTTTGGTAACATAGGTTACAAATTTCCTTCTTTCACTAGTATATCTTTGACTTAAAGTTTTATATCAAATGAAAAATATTATTATAATTATGACCCTCTTTAGTTCACTCTTTGGTGCAAATGCACAACAAAATGATACAATAAAAATTCTAAATCCTTCCGATTTTAAGGATGCAATCAAGTCAAAAGATGTGCAACTCGTAGATGTTCGCACAGCAGATGAGTTTAAGGCTGGTGCTATCGAATCAGCTTTAAATATCGATTTTTTCCAGCAAGAAAATTTTACTGAAGAATTTGAGAAGTTAGACAAAGAGCAACCTGTCTATTTGTATTGTCGCTCTGGAAGCAGAAGTCAACAAGCAGCAGGCAAACTCAAAGCAATGGGCTTTACCAAAATCTATGATTTGCAAGGCGGCTATATGGGCTGGCCATTTAAAGGATAACCATTAATAAAATGTTAAAGACACCTATAAAACAACATTGGGATTCGGTTTACGAAAACAAAACCCCAAACCAAGTAAGTTGGACACAGGAAAAACCAGAGACTTCATTAAATTTAATTCAGGATGCTGGATTGCCTAAAACCGCAAAAATAATTGATATAGGTGGAGGCGATAGCAAGCTTGTAGATTATTTGCTTGAAGAAGGTTATAAGAATATAACGGTACTTGATATTTCTGTAAAATCACTCGATAAAGCCATAAAACGCTTGGGCAACAAAGCAAGTAAAGTAACTTGGATTGTAAGTGATATTTCTACTTTTAAACCTGATGTGGTATATGATTTATGGCACGACAGGGCAGCGTTTCACTTTTTAACTTTGAAAGAAGAGATTGAACGGTATCAAGCTATCGTTGCAAATTTTGTAAGTGATAGTTTGATAATTGGCACGTTTTCAAAAAATGGTCCCACAAAATGTAGTGGTCTAAAAATTTCTCAATATAATGAGCAAGAACTAATTAAAAAATTCAAGAATCATTTTAAAAAAGAAGATTGCCTTACCACCGACCATATAACACCCTTTAACACAGTACAGAATTTTCAATTCTGTAGATTGAAAAAACTGAAGTAAAAACAAGTTATGTATCAAAGGTTACAACTATTGACTGTAGCTTTTTTTATTTTTATATAAAATTTAGACATTATGAATATTAAACAATTTGAATATAAACCATTGGCTCATTATTCTTATGCTATTATCAGTGAAGGAAAAATGGCAATTATAGACCCCGAAAGAAAGCCAGAGCAATATTACGTTTTTGCGAAAGCGAACAAAGCAGAAATCGTTGCAGTAATCGAAACCCATCCACACGCAGATTTTGTGAGTTCACATCTTGAAATCCATAAAAAAACAGGTGCAACTATTTACAATAGTGAAAAGTTGGGAGCTGATTATCCATACCAATCTTTTGACGAAGGAGATACTATTTCATTGGGAAATATAACCTTGAAAGCAATAAATACCCCAGGGCACTCGCCAGATAGTATTACCATTATTGCAACAGAAGGAAATGAAACCGTGCTTTTTACTGGAGACACTCTTTTTATAGGCGACGTAGGTCGTCCTGATTTACGGGAAAAGGCTGGAAATATGAAAGCAAAACGTGAAGAACTTGCTGAAATGATGTACGAAACTATCACGAATAAATTTACGAATTTACCAGATGATGCTATTGTTTATCCAGCTCACGGTGCAGGTTCGCTTTGTGGAAAGAATTTGAGCGATGCGGCCAGTAGTACGTTAGGCAATGAGCGTATGGGCAATTGGGCTTTTAAAGAGCAGTCTAAAGAAGAGTTTATGGACACCATATTAGATGGACAACCATTCATTCCTCATTATTTTGGCTACGACGTTGATATGAATAAGAGAGGTGCAGATGATTTAAAGCCTTCGATTGGGAAAGTTCCGTTTGCTGAAAACACAACAGGGGAAGGTCTGATAGTCGATATGAGAGATGAAGCAACCTTTAAAAAAGGACATTTAAAAGGTAGTATCAACATTCAAGCGGTTTCAGATAACGCAAAATTTGAAACGTGGTTAGGTTCTATTGTTGAACCAACTGAAGAATATACTTTGGTTATTGACAATAAGGAGAACAAAGACGTTTTGTTGCATCGCGTCGCAAAAATAGGTTATGAAAAACTTCTGAAGAAAGTGATAACGCTTTCAGAAGAAAATCTTGTGGCATCTGAAAAACTTGATTTAGCAGACTTCAAAAAAAATCCTGACAACTACACCATCGTTGATATACGTAACCCAAGCGAGGTAGAAGAAGGGAAGTTTTTTAACAGCGCCATTTCACATCCTTTAAATGAGTTGAGAGATTCTGCAAATAAAATCTCAACGGACAAACCTATTGTTGTGCACTGCGCAGGTGGTTATAGAAGTGCGGCAGGAAGTAGTATTCTTGAAAAACAATTGAAAGGCATAAAAGTATATGATTTAAGTGATGACATTGAAGATTTTAAATAGTTTCAAGCACTAATTAAAATAAACCGCATTGGAAATATTTTCTGATGCGGTTTTTATATTATAGTGACTAATAAGTTTATTTCAATCCTTTTAAAAAATTCTTGAACTCTACATTGTCATAATCTGCCATTCCCTTATGTGTCAGCGCTAAATTTCCTCTTGAATCTATAACATAGGTAGTGGGTAAAGAGGATGATTGATACATAGCTGGAAGATCACTTGCAGGAGCGTAAATGGGTAAATCATAACCCTTGCGTTTATCAAAAGCTTTAGCCTTTTCAAAATCATCATCGAATGATAGCATTACGAAAGCAACTTCATCACCCATTTCTTCGTGTAATTTATCGATGCTCGGCATTTCGGCAATACAAGGCGGACACCAAGTTGCCCAAAAATTTAAGAATATTACCTTGCCTTTAAATTCTTCCAATGACCTTGTTTTGCCTTCAGCGTCGATTAATTTTAGGTTTAAATCTGCTTTGGTAAGATTTGGCATTGATGCCTCATCGTCGTTGTTTTTATTATTTCTTACTTGTGCAATTTCGGCTACATCAGGGTTCATTAAACCAGTAGTAAGTAGTCCTCGTTGTGCAAAACCAATAACTTCTGTATGTAAACCTGTTGCATAAAGTGTAATGGCCACTATGGCCATAATTCCGTATTGAATCCAAGAATTTCTCAAACTATTTGTTTTCTTATTTTTCATTTTATTTACTTTAAAGGCTTAAACTTTTATATCCTTTTTTTTGAAGTTGAAAATTGTATAGAATACCATTTTCGACGGTTTTCATTTCTTTGGGTACTTTCGTTTTATCAACTTTGAATTTATTGAGCGAAAAACCACAGGCCACCAATTGTACACCAGCATTTTCAGCACGCTCTATAAAGTCGTTCATTTTAGAACTATCTGTAATATCGCCAATTTCCTTGCCGCAAATGATAACTTCAAACTGACCAAAATTGCTACCATCTTCCTCTTTTAATGATTCCGCAGTTAAAACTATTGGTTCTAATTGGGGCACTTTTTTAGTGAGTACCACATAATTATTTTTGTTTGTATCTACAGTGTTTTGCGCTAAAGAACTACAACTCGTAAAAAGAGTCATTACTATTACTACGGTACTATAAAAAATTGTTTTCATTTTGATTTATTTTAAAAGATTATTGGTGTCATTCAGTACGAAAAAAAGAAGTCCACCGAGAATTGCTATGTTTTTGAATAGTGGCCCAAGGGTTGTGATTTGTCCAACCTGAACCGTTAATGTAATTGGTATTAAAACTGCCATCAATACCATTGCCGCCCATTTGGTTTTATATCCCACAAGAAATAGGAAGCCTGCCGAAATCATAACGATACCAGATAGTATGATGAGCCATTGGGGTTCGCCAAACAAATGCGCGATACCCTTAAAGCTTGCCCGTTCAATTCGCATTGCGGTTTTTTCAGTTTCAAGCAAATGATTAAAACCTGCTACGAGAAATATTCCACTGACTAATACGCGCAATAACTGTATGGAACGGCGACTGATTAAAATTTTTGTCGTCATTATAAATACGTTAAATAAAATTGATTTTGTGCGATGTCTAGCCGTACTATTTCCTTTGGTTTAATTGCTTAAGCTCGAAAAAATATTACGGCTGCACCGACTTTTAATTTTTAAAAAAAGTAATGGATTTAAGCCAAGCGAGGTGGTGGAGAATCGTTATCTAAATAGCGATAACTTAATATTGAAGTGAAATGTTCGTTAAAAACTGCAATGGGTTTTGAGATATTTGTTTCCCAAGTGAACAGCTCAAATTGAAACTGCGAGGTACAAAAACCACTTAACGTAACAAGTTGTGACGCGCTGAAATCATTTTGCGAAAATTCTGTTTTCTGATTTGACTGTTTCGGGGAATTCTTCTTTTTACAATTCGATTTTACAAATGTTATGTCATTTCCGCTGAAAATAGTGTTCAAACCATTCGCATCAATAGCAAAAAATTTTGCCATAAAGATGAATGTAAGAAATACCGCTATGTAAGTTTTATTTTTCACGCTGACACAAAAATAGGTAAATGAATAAACAGGAACTGTAACAATTGTTACCCAACGTTGATAAACTAATTTTAAATAAATATTTAAGCAGTGTAACAAAGGTTACCGTATTCACATTAGGAAAATTTGATATTTGCCTTAAAATAAAAAAGATGAATTGGATTTATGAGCCTTGGCCTTGGTATGTAGCAGGGCCACTTATCGCACTTGTGATGTTTATTCTATTGTTCGTTGGAAAGCAATTTGGTATGTCGTCAAATTTACGTACTGCTTGCGCTGCTGTAGGCGCAGGGAAAGCAGCAGATTTTTTTAAGTTCGATTGGAAAGCAGAGCGCTGGAATTTAATGGTCGTTCTTGGAGCTATTATAGGTGGTTTCATAGCTTCGAATTTTATGAGTGACAATACGGTGGAAATCAATCCTGAAGTTGCCCAACAACTATCGGACGACTACAATATTACAAGTGGTGGCGAAAGCTATATGCCACCAGAGATTTTTTCAACCGAAGCACTATCCGATCCTTTTACCATTATTATACTTTTAGTAGGTGGATTGCTGGTTGGTTTTGGGGCGCGATATGCTGGTGGTTGTACATCGGGTCACGCAATATCAGGATTAAGTAACTTGCAATTACCATCTTTAATTGCTGTCATAGGTTTCTTTATCGGTGGACTTGTAATGGTTCATTTAATTTACCCCTTAATTTTTTAAAGAATGAGATATATTACATATTTAGCAATTGGTATTTTCTTCGGAATAATAATGTTTAAATCTTAAGCTGCTTCTTGGTTTCGTATTTATGAAATGTTTCAGTTTGGCAGTTTCCATATGTACGGAATTATTGGGTCAGCTTTAGTGTTGGGTGTAATTGGCGTTCAAGTGATTAAAAGAATGAATATAAAGCCGTTGGATGGTAGCGAAATGAGACTAAAACCTAAAAACAAAAGTGTCGCTCGATATTTAATTGGTGGTATTATATTTGGGTTAGGCTGGGCTCTTGCAGGTGCTTGTCCTGGTCCTATGTATGTATTAGCAGGAGCGGGTTATCTTTCTATTCTCGTGGTCATTGGTGGAGCGCTGTTGGGTACGTTTGGTTATGGACTCTTAAGAAAACATCTGCCACATTAATTAAAATTTTAATTATTTTAAAAAAAAGATAAATATGACACGTAATAAAAAAATAGATTTGATAAGTGTTTTGCTAGGCTTAACTGCGATTGCGATGATAGTGGTTGGTATAGTAATGAAAATACCTGCCCCAGCAATAACAGGAGTTGGTTTTTTATTAATCGTATGGGCATTTCAAGTTTTTAAGTAAGAAATTTATTATTTAATTAAAAGATATATTTTAAATAAATAATCGGTTTAAATTGGAAACAAAAACACCTTCTTACTTTGGTAGGGAGGTTTTTTTATGCCATTACATTTATAATCCCACTCAGCAAATTCCCCTACATTCCGCTAAAAGCTACATTTCGGGAAAAACGCTTCCCTACAATAGTCTTGGACACAACTTCAAAGCTTCCGTTTTCCATTCCACTTGCCCGCTCATTCCCGAGAAATGTCAGGAAGCGGTCAAACTACATTCCAAGCTACACCTTCAAAGTCAAGTCCGCTTTAAATCCAACGGAAAAGGAAAATTCATTTTCATAATCCATTCAGCACATTCCCCTACATTCCCCAAAAAGCTACATTTCGGGAAAAGAGCTTCCCTATAAATATCTTGGACACAATCCCCAATTTCAGCTTTCCATTCCGTTAACCCTTCCCGATGCTCTGGGAAGGAACACTTCATTCCTTTGCCAAAATTGTGAATTAAGTCCGCTTTTCATCGGAAAGTCTTCACTTCGGTTTTCTTAACAGGATTTTCGGCGCGGTCTTCTTGAGCCCTCACTCGAAAATCCTTAAAAACCAAACCGCTGTCTTACACATTTTAAGGGGTTTATAATGGATAAAGCCTTTGTTGTTTTTCGGTACAGCGAAAAACAGGCACGACATAACCAA
>MDSY01076910.1_pt1 | contig 10184 bp, 13 predicted proteins | sample 811131 | NCBI WGS metagenome assembly MDSY01 (sample SAMN05326643, study PRJNA326480) | marine metagenome | isolation source: seawater | place: Atlantic Ocean: South West | collected 2010
AAGATAAAAAGGTAAATCAAGTTTTTTTCCAAATATCGTAGTTGATAAATCGATGTTCTCAACTCCTCTTAAAACATTTGGGACTAAGTCAACATCGTCAAAAGCGTTCGTATTTCTTTTGTAAGTTATTTCGTCATCTGCAGCTCCATCAATATAATGAAAAATAGGACTTGGCAATTTCTTCTTTGCCAATTTTCTAAAATCATAAAAATTATGACAATCTTTTAAATTCATATTTTTAGAAATTTTTTGTAAACGTAATTTGTTGATTATCTGTTCCTGGGTTTGTATCACCCCAATCATTATTTGAAATATGACTGTAACTGTATCCTAATTTGGAATTTTCAAAAATATCAAAGCCAATCTTAATTTCACTTTTAAATTCTAAAGCACTTCCCAAATCTTTACCATCACCCTTTTCGTAATATCCAGGAGTAAAACTTGGTAAAATTTTTACCGGACCAATATCATATTGTGCCTCAATACCTGAATACAAATAAAAAGAACTGTCACCAGTCACAAATGCACCCGATACTGGTTTTACTCTTCCAAATAAAGTGTCTCTAAATAAATTTGAATTTTTATGTTCTATACCTAACAAAGATGTTTGATCGTCACCTTCTTTGTCGATTACATCAAAAGTACCTGTGTAAAGAGAAACATCCGTATCAGTTATATTTAAATAAGACGGATCTTTTTTTTGCCTTTTTTTTGCAGATCTTATACATTCTTTTTTCTTGCCACTACCACCTGGTAGATCTCTTCTAATTACTTTTTCTAATAAACTTTTATCGTCTATATGTTCACATTCAATATAAACTTCTTGTGTACTTTTTTCTTTTTCTTTTTTTAACTCTTTAATTTTATTTTTTTTTGCTTTTGACGCTGCTCCACCAGGTAAATCTCTGTTCAGTATTTTTTCTAACAAGCTTCTATTTTCTGCAGAAACTAAATTCTGTGCTCCAAGTAATAAAAATAGAATTGCTAGTGAAATAATTTTTTTCATAATTTAAAATACAACCTTAACATGAAAATGTACATAATGATTTATCCTTAGTTTTGATTATTTTGCCTCACTAAGAAAAATATAAGAATTCCGCCACCTAAAAAAACCAAATATGGAATAATCCATAATAATAAATTATTTTTTGTAAAAGGTGGATCATAAACTATCCATTCACCATATTTTTCTATCAAAAAATCATATATTTCTTTTTCGGACTTGCCATCATTAATCTGGTCTCTTACTACTAACTTTATAGTCTGCGCATATTCGGAGTTAGACTCGGCTATAGACTGTCCCTGACAAACCAAGCATCTCAAATTTTTGAAAATTTTATTTGCATCTACGAGGTACGTTTCTGCTTTTATAAAATTAAAAATCAATAAATTAAATAAAATAAATATTAGAAATTTCTTCATTTGTTTAAGATCATTTTTATATATTTAAAGTCTTCAGCAGAAATTGGGCCAATAAATTTTTTAATAATGACTAGTTCGCTGTTAACTAGAATACTTTCTGGTATTCCATAGATTCCAAAATTAATTGAGTTTTTCCCAAATTCATCTTTAGTTAATAGATCATACGGATTTCCTAATTCACTAAGAAATTTTGTTGCATTCTCATTTTTATCTTTAAAATTTACACCTAATATTTTTAATTTTTTTTCACCATTTAACTCAAGTAAAAAAGGATGCTCAATACGACACGGTGCACACCATGATGCCCAAAAATTAATTAAAATAAAATCACTATTTTTTATATCTTTTTCAGTAATTAGTTTATCTTCGTAAAAATGATCTAAATTAATATTTTCCAATCTATTTCCAACTAAGTCTTTCGTGTCATAAATTGAACTTTTTTTTAAAGCAATAAAAAATACACCTAAAAAAAATATTATAAAAAAAATAATTAATAATTTAAAAATTCTTTTTTCCATTATTTATTAACCTTAAAAATCCTCCAAAAGAAATAAACATAGTAGAAATCCAGATCCATAACATAAAGGGTTTTTTTTGAAACTTGATATTATAGTAATCTGATCTATCGATATTGCTCATGGTAATATAATAATCTTTGAATAATCCTGATCTAATAGATGCTTCATAAGTTAAAGTGCTCGGGTTATCGTAAATTCTAATTTCAGGATAAAGAAATTTGATTGAATTATTTCTTGAGTCATCAATTTTAAATTCTCCTATTACAGCTTTATAATTTTTCAATTCATCTAAACGTAAATTTTTAAATTCTAGCGTATAATTTTCAAATTTTTTTCTTTCTCCCAATTTTAAATTAAAATCCTTTTCTAAAGAAAAATTATGATTTAAACCAATAAATAGAATTAAAAAACCAAACGACAAATGTGATATTATTCTTGGAAAATCATTTTTATTATTTTTAATTAATTTATGTAGATCTCTTGAAGAGGAAATTATTAAGAAAATTGCGGATATAATTATTAAATTTGATAAAAAACTATAACTTTTAAAAAAATAGAAAATACAAAAGTTTATTAAAATTGATATAATCCCAATTTTAAGGAGAAAGTTAAAATTTTTAAGATCGTTTTTTATCCATTTAATATTTGGTCCAACAGCCATAAGTAAAAGGAATAAAACCACTATAGGAATTATAACTGTATTATAAAAAGGCGGTCCAATAGATATTTTATGGTTAGTTATTACTTCTGTAAAAATAGGATAAACAGTTCCTAGCAGTACTGTAATTAGATAAAAAATCATAAACCAATTATTTATCAAAATGAAAGTTTCTTTACTGTTAGTATTTATATTTTGATTAACGAATTTATACTTTTTAAATAAAATAAATAATGAACTAAATATCATTAAAGATAAAAAAATAAGTATATAAATTCCTCTTGTTGGATCATTTGCAAAAGTATGAACTGAGTTCAAAATCCCAGATCTAACTAAAAAAGTTCCAGTCACACTTAGAGTAAAAGTTAAAAGACAAAGAATAATTGTCCAAAAGTAAAGTAAATTTCTTTTTTCAAGAACAATAACCGAGTGCATTAAAGCCGCCATCGCAAACCAAGGGAGCAAAGAAGCATTTTCAACAGGATCCCAAAACCAAAATCCTCCCCATCCCAACTCATAATAAGCCCAAATAGAGCCAACTAATATTCCTAGAGTTTGAAAAGACCAAGATATTACTATCCATTTTTTGATTGATAGGGCAAATGACTTACCTGAATAACTTGTTACTAAAGAGGACATTGCTGCTGAAAAATATATCGAGGAGCCAACAAAGCCTAAATAAAGTAATGGAGGATGAATTGCTAGAGCTGGATCTTGTAAGATAGGATTTAATCCTAAGCCCTCTGTTGGTATAGGAATAATTTTACTAAAAGGATTTGAATTAAAAAAAATAAAAAATAAAAAACCAAGTATTAAAATATTTTGAATTATTAAAGTAATAAGCCTATAATTTTTTGGATGTTTCTTGTTATATAAGAGGAACAAAAAAGAAAAAATTGTAAGAATAATTACCCATAGCAACAAACTTCCCTCATGATTACCCCATGTTCCAGATATCTTATACAATATAGGCTTAAGGCTATGTGAGTTGTGATAAACGGTGCTTACAGAGAAATCTGAAATTATAAAGGCAATTATTAAAGATAAAAAACACATTATAACTAAAGTGCTTTGAAAAACACATAATTGATATATTCGGCGCTGAATAAAATTATTTTTAATAGTTAAGTCTTTAAACGAATTATAGATTATAGAAAATCCTATAACTATATTTGTTATTAGAAGAATATTTCCAAGATTACTTAGCATCATTATTCATTAGTTCTTTTAATTCTGGTGGCATATATTTTTCGTCATGTTTTGCTAAAATTCTATCAGCAATAAAAAATTTTTTATCTTGGAGTCTTCCCTCCGCAACTACCCCTTTGCCCTCAGAAAATAAATTTGGCACAGTTCCAGTATAACTAACTAAAAGCTCGTTATTAAAATCTGTAATAATAAATTTAATTTCGTTATCATTAATATTTAGTGAATTTTTTTTTACCATTCCTCCAACCCTAATCTTTTTTAATGAATTAACATCTTGTTCTAATTGTACATCTGTGGGTGATTTAAAATAAAGGATATTGCTTGTAAGAGATTTCAAAATAAAAAATAATGAAATAATTAATAAAAATAATAATATACTTAGGAGGGAGGCTCTCTTTTTGACTTTTTTGGTGAGCATTAAGATGCTTTAAATTGAATTTTTGTATGAGGCAAAAACTTGTGAAGCAACTTTTGACTTTTCTAAAATCAATCTTCTTTTAGAGCCAGAAAGTTTCACTAATTCTTTTGCGAAATCTTTTTCGTATTTTTTTAAAGTCTTATAAGTTTTATAATAAACAACCGCGCATGCTAAAAAGGTGAAAGCAAATGATAGCCATACGAAAGCCCCATAACCATTCATAAATAAAATATTATTTATCATATTCTTTTAATGTTTTTCTTCTTTATTTTAATGATTTCTGTCTTATATTTCATCAGAAAAATTAGCGCACAGTATAGTAATAACACCAATAACATCAAGATCAGTGGCAATAACATAGATGGGTGTATAGAGCTTGATCCTTTTAACAAATTTATGCTCGATGGTTGATGAAGTGTGTTCCACCAATCTACAGAATATTTGATAATTGGGACGTTAATGAGTCCTATTATCGCTAATATGTTAAAAATTTTATTTGCTTTAAATTCTTCTGAAATGAACTTATGTGTTAGTATAAGAAGAATATAAAAAATTGATAAAACCACCATTGAACTTATTCTCGCATCCCAAGCCCACCAAGTACCCCAAGTTGGTTGTCCCCACAAAGACCCAGTGACTATTGCAATACAAGTAAATAAAAGCCCTATAGGGGCGAGACTTTTTGAAATTATATTTAAATTTTTTATTTTAAGAGTAAAATTTAGAATTGAAAGTAAAGCAATCGCTGTAAAAGAACCTAGTCCTATCCATGCAGAAGGGACATGGATATACATTATTCTCACACTATCGCCTTGCAAATAATCGGGGGGAGATAATATTAAAGCAAATGTTAAGGCTACAATTAATAACAGGAAGAAAATTGAATTTATAAAATTTATAAGTTTTTCTATTAAATGAAAAACTTTACTTGGACTAATTAAATAAAACATAACCCTTGACTACTATAATATCAATTTTATGTGAAGAGCTAATAAGAGCCTAATTGAGAATTGAGAGGGAGTTCAAGAAGTATGAGTAAATTCCCAATTAGGCAACAACAATTTAGTATAAGAAAAATCTATGTCATAGATTTGAATGAATAATGTTAAATTTTAGGCAGTAATAACTAACTTAATTTGAGGGCTTAAAATAACTCGACCCTTTTTTTCCAGAAAAAATTTCCTCTATCAAAGGATGTTTTACTGGTTTTTTAGATTTGTCTAACAAAAGATTTTGTTCAGAAACATATGCTTCATAAGTAACATCATTGCTTTCGGCAAGAAGATGATAAAAAGGTTGATCCTTTCTTGGTCTTACATCTTTAGGGATAGACTGATACCACTCCTCTGAATTATTAAATTCAAAGTCAACGTCATAAATAACGCCTCTAAAATCAAAATGTCTATGCTTAACTACTTCTCCTATTGAAAATTTCGCATAATTTCTTGATGCCATAACCTATAGTTAGTATTTTTTAAATTAAAATCAATATCTAATTTATAATAAATTTATTATGTGTTAGAAATACTATGTGAATAAGTCATTATTAAAATTTATTGCTGATTTTGGTCCCTTATTAATTTTTTTTGTAATTTATTATAAAAGCGGAAATAATCTAAGTGTTGCAATTCCGCCACTTATAGTTGCTACGATCGTTGCAGTTGCGGTTATTTATTTTGTAGAAAAAAAAATTCCCTACATACCTCTTATCGGAGGAGTTATCATTTCTCTATTTGGAGGACTCACTTTATATTTTAACAATCCAGTATTTATCTATATGAAACCAACGATTATTAATATAATTTTTGCTCTGGCATTAATTATAGGCAGAATTTTCTTCAATCAAAACTTTCTTAAGTTCTTTTTAAAAACTGCATTTCAATTAGATGAACCCGGATGGATAAAATTAAATAATAGATGGGCCTTTTTTTTTATATTTCTAGCAATACTGAATGAATTAGTCTGGAGAACTCAACCGGAAACAACATGGGTAAATTTTAAAGTTTGGGGAATATTACCTTTAACCTTTATCTTCACTGCTGCACAATTGCCACTAATAAATAAACATAAGATATGAAAAATATTAGACTAGTAGTAAATAATGAATTTAAAAAAGATAAACAAAAATTTTTTATTAAAAATGAGCTTCGGTGTATATTAAATTTGTATGCTAAAATGGTTTCAAATGGTAATTGGAAGGATTACTCTTTTACTTCAGGATCGAAAGAAATATCTTTTGATGTTTACCAAAGGAGTTCTGAAAAACCTGTTTTAAGGATAACTAAAAATCTTAAACCAAATTATTATAATGAAAAATTTTTAATTAAGGACAAGCATGGAAATATTTTAAAAAAATCAGAAAATTTAGATAAATTAATTACAAAAACTAGCTGGAATAATTTAAGATTAATAAGATAATTATCTTCTTTGACCAAAAAGCCTTAACAACATTATAAATAAATTTATGAAGTCTAAATATAAAGTTAAGGCACCCATGACAGCTTTTTTACCCATAACCTCGCCGCTGTCACTTACTAAATACATGTTTTTAATTTTTTGAGTGTCATAAGCTGTAAGACCTACAAAAATTAATACTCCTAAAATTGAAATTACAAAATACATCATTGAAGATTTCATAAATATATTTACTAAAGAGGCTATAATGATTCCAATAAGACCCATCATTAGGAAAGATCCTAATTTAGTTAAATCTCTTTTTGTTGTATAACCGTAAATACTCATAGCTCCGAATGTTCCAGCTGTTATAAAAAAGACTCTTGTAATACTTGCGCCAGTGTAAATTAAAAATATTGACGATAAAGACGCGCCCATTAAAGCCGCAAAAATCCAAAAAGTAGACTGGGCTTTTGCTGCAGACATTTTAGCGATTCCAAAACTCATGTAAAAAACTACTGCTAAGGGTGCTAGCATAATTACCCATTTTAATCCCGATGCATAAATAGAGTTTCCGAAGCTTGTAAGACCTACTATTTGGCCTCCTTCGGTTACAACAGCCATTTTAAAAAATGCTAAGGCAACGAAGCCGGTTAAAGCAACACCGGATGCCATATAGTTGTATACCTTAAGCATATATGATCTTAGTCCTTGATCAATTATAGCTTCAGAAGCAGATGATCTTGCAGACGTGGTTTGTTTATTAAATTCCATAATCCCAATATATGAATTTTTATTAACTTTTCAATAGTCAATAATTGCTTTAAAAAAAACTATAAAATTAAGGATTTATGAAGTTTAAAAAATTGGGTAACACAGACCTAAATGTAAGTTTAATTTGCCTTGGAACTATGACTTGGGGCACTCAAAATTCTGAAAAGGATGCTTTTGAACAAATGGATTTCTCAGTTGGTGAAGGAGTAAATTTTTTTGATACTGCTGAACTTTATTCAGTTCCTCCAAACTCAGAATCTTATGGAAAAACAGAAAAAATAATCGGTAATTGGTTTGAGAAAAGAAAGAACAGAAAAAAAATAATTCTTGCATCTAAAGTTGCAGGTCCAGGGTGTGATTGGATAAGAGGAGGAGAAAATAACTTTAATGAAAAGAATATTGGTAAAGCAATTGATGGAAGTTTAAGGAGATTAAAAACAGATTATATAGATTTATATCAATTACACTGGCCTGAAAGATCTACTAATTGTTTTGGAAGGAGGGATTACGTTTTCAGAGAAGATGAGAGAGAATGGAATAAATTCGAAACAATTCTTCAAGCTTTAGAAAAATTTATAAAAGCAGGAAAAATTAGATATATTGGAATGTCGAATGAAACTCCTTATGGTTTATCAAAATATCTTGAACTTGCAAAAAATAAGCGTCTTCCGCGAATGATGTCAGTTCAAAATCCCTATAGTCTAGTTAATAGAACTTATGAAATTGGAATGTCAGAAATTTCAATAAGGGAAAAATGTGGTTTATTAGTTTATTATCCACTAGCAGCTGGCGCACTATCAGGAAAATACAGAAATGGAAAAATGCCTAAAAATGCGAGAATGACTTTATTTAAAGGTTGGGAAAGAATGATCAATCCACTTGCTATGAAGGCCTATGATGAATATTACGATTTGGCTAAAGAAAATAACATTACTATGGTTCAGTTAGCTCAAGCTTTTGTAAACTCGAGACCATTTGTTACTAGTAACATTATTGGTGCTACAACAATGGATCAGCTACGTGAAAATATAGGTAGTATTAACATAGAACTTTCTGAAGAAGTGCTGAGTAAGATCAATGTTATTCACGATAAAAATCCTAATCCTTCACCATAATTCAAAGCATTGAATTAGATAATTTTTAGTATTAAAAAGGGCACATGTTTAAAAAAATTTTTATTTTATTTTTATTTTTGGCGTTTTCTTTTAATTGTTTTGCTAATACTCCAAGGTCAACGGGAAAATACAAAAATTGGGAGAGTTTTACAGCTGAAACAGACAAAGGTAGAATTTGTTTTGCTCAAACTATCCCCACAAAAAGAGCTCCTTCATCTATTCAAAGAGGGAAGTCAAAATTATTCGTTACTTTTAGGCCATCGGAAAGCGTAAAAGACGAAGTAAGTTTAACTAGTGGTCATGAATATAAAACATCGTCAGTTACAGCAAAATCTGGGAAAAAAAGATACTCTTTTTTTTCACAAAAAGATTTTGCGTGGCTGCTAGATGATCAAGAAGAAAAAAACTTCATTAAATTAATGAAAAGAGCTACTAATCTCATAATCAAAGCAAGAACGATGAATGGTGCTGAAACAACTGATCACTATTCTATGATGGGATTTACGAAAGCTTATAATACCGCTAAGAAAACTTGCAGTTAAATGAGAAAAATTGTTTTAGCCTACTCTGGCGGGCTTGATACTTCGATAATTTTAAAATGGCTTCAGGAAAATTATCAAGCTGAGGTAATAGCTTATACATCTGATATTGGTCAAAAAATTAATAAAAATAAAATTATAAAGAACGCTAAAAGACTTGGTGTTAAAAAAATTATAATCCAAAACTTAAAAAATGAGTTTGTAAAAGATTATGTTTTTCCAATGATCAGAGCACATGCTGTTTATGAAGGTGTTTATTTACTTGGAACCTCAATTGCTAGACCATTGATTGCAAAAAAACAAATTGAAATTGCAAAAAAGTTTAAAGCATTTGCTGTATCCCATGGAGCTACAGGAAAAGGAAATGATCAAGTAAGATTTGAATTAGGATATGCTTTTTTTGGTGGAAAAAAAATTAAAGTAATTGCTCCTTGGAGAGAGTGGAAATTACAATCTAGAACTGACCTAATTAATTATGCTAAAAAAAATAATATTCCTATTCCTAAAGATAAAAAAGGAGCACCACCTTTTTCAGTTGATGATAATATATTTCACACTTCAACAGAGGGTAAGGTATTAGAAAATCCTAAAAATTCTGCACCTGAATTTATCTTCCAAAGAACAACTTCTCCAGAAAAAGCGCCAAATAAAAAGACAAAAATTAAAATAACATTTAAGAATAGCGATCCGATTGCAATTAATAACAAAAAATTAAGTCCAGAAAAACTATTAGAAAAGCTTAATTTAATTGCCGGCAGAAATGGGGTTGGTAGAGTTGATTTAGTTGAAAACAGGTTTATTGGAATTAAGTCTAGAGGTGTTTATGAAACACCAGGAGGTACAATTTTGTATGTAGCTCACAGAGCTATTGAGTCGGTTACTTTGGATAAAGAGACTATTCATGCCAAAGAAAGAATAATGCCCCAATATGCAGAGCTAGTTTATAATGGATATTGGTTTTCAAAAAAAAGAATTAATCTTCAAAAAATCGTAGATAAGAAAAAAAAACAGGTTTCAGGTGATGTGCTTTTGAGTGTTTACAAAGGAAATGTCACAATATTATCCAGAAGAACAAACAATAAGGCTTATTCTATGAAGAAAGTTTCTTTTGAAGAAAATAAATCATTTAATAAGACT
>MDSY01120287.1_pt1 | contig 10182 bp, 8 predicted proteins | sample 811131 | NCBI WGS metagenome assembly MDSY01 (sample SAMN05326643, study PRJNA326480) | marine metagenome | isolation source: seawater | place: Atlantic Ocean: South West | collected 2010
AAACTAATGCAAAACCAGTAACTAATACTATTAAAAATAGATATTCCATAAGTGTTTTTTGAATTATAAAATTAGGACCAAAGTACCAACTTCTAATAGCTTATACAAATCAATTACTTCTTTATTTTTCATTCTTATACAGCCATGTGAGGCAGGCTTCCCTAGCCTTCCTTCTTCTGAGGTTCCGTGTATATAGATGTATCGTTTAAAGGAGTCAATTCCTTCTCCTTTATTTTTGCCCTTCTCCAAGCCCTCTAACCATATTATCCTACTGGTTACATCATCAGTTTTGCTTTTTGTTTGATCGGTATATATAGTGGCGATATTGCCATAAAACACTCTTCCTGTCATTCTGCCATTTATTGGTGTTTTTTCGCCATATTTTTCTCTTATTCTGTGTAATCCTATCGGTGTTTTATTACTTCCTGATGCGCTACCTATTCCGTATTCTGAACTTGAAATAACATATTCTTTAATAATGCTATCATGTTGAATATGATAGAGCTTTTGTTGTTTAATAGAAACATGAATCACCTCATCTGTAAAAACATTTTTTCTGTCAAGATAATTATTTACACGCTCAATTATTGAATTTTGAGCTGTTGTATTTAAACTAATTAAACTAATTAAAATAAGGTTAAGGGCTCTGAACATAATTTCCAATTAATAGGTTTTTGATTATTGTTTAAGAGTATTTTATTTGTTTTTGAAAAGTGCTTGCATCCGAAAAAACCTCTGTATGCCGAAAAAGGAGAAGGGTGAGTAGTAGTTAAAATATGATGTTTTTTTGTATCAATCAGTAACGATTTTTTTTGTGCGAAGGCGCCCCAAAGTAAAAAGACTACACCTTCATTTTTATCTGATATTTTTTTAATTATACTGTCAGTAAATAATTCCCAGCCTATCTTTTGATGAGAGCCAGCTTTTTTTTCTTTGACAGTTAATGTTGAGTTTAATAGAAGCACGCCTTGTTTTGCCCAAGATTCTAAGTTTCCATTACTAGAGATATAATATTTTAGGTCGCTTTGTAATTCTATGAATATATTCCTCAGAGATGGTGGTGTTTTTACGCCATTAGGAACTGAAAACGAAAGTCCGTGTGCTTGTCCTTTTCCATGGTAAGGGTCTTGACCTATGATCACTACTTTAATATTGCTTGGTATTGTAAAATTGAAAGCTCTAAAAATTTCGTCATTTTCAGGGAAAATAGTAAAGTTTTTTCTTTCAATTGCTAAAGCGCTAATAATTGACTTAAAGTTATTGGAATTTAGCTCATCTCTCAAAAATTCTTTCCATTCTCGATTTAGGTGTATTTTTATAGTCTTCATTTTATTAATTCAAAGATAGCTAATCTGTTTAAAAAATGTATTTTTGTACAAAATTATTTTAAATGAAAAAAGCATTCTTTTTTATGATTACAATGTTACTAGTTAGTTTTTTATCATCTTGCGCTTTATATCCGGATCAATGTCCTGGTGTAGCTAAGGTTGAATTATTAGTTTTGCCAGCTTAAAACTAATTTTGGACATGCAAGTTAAGATAAAAAAACCGAAATGGTTAAAAGTAAAATTGCCAACTGGTCAAGCTTACAAGACTGTAAGAGGAATAACTAAATCACATGATTTACATACTATATGTGAAAGCGGTAATTGTCCTAATATGGGGGAATGTTGGGGTGCTGGTACTGCAACCTTTATGATACTTGGAAATATATGTACTCGTTCTTGTGGTTTTTGCAATGTAATGACTGGTCGTCCTCTTGCGGTAGATGTTTTGGAACCTTTGAAGGTGGCGCGTTCTGTTCAGCTTATGAAAGTCAAGCATGCAGTAATTACTTCTGTTGATAGAGATGATTTGAAAGATGGAGGCTCAAGTGTTTGGGTGGAAACCATTAATGAAATAAGAAGAAAAAATCCTAAAACAACAATGGAAACTTTAATTCCTGATTTTAAAGGAAGATTTAAAGACATTCAGCCTATTATTGATGTAGCTCCTGAAGTAGTTTCTCACAATATGGAAACAGTAAGAAGATTGACTAAAAAGGTTAGAATACAAGCTAAATATGATAGAAGTTTAGATGTATTGAGATGTTTGAGTGAGGGGGGTATTAGAACTAAATCAGGTATTATGCTAGGCTTAGGAGAAACAGAAGAGGAAGTCGTTGAAACTATGTGCGATTTAAGAAATGTAGGTGTTTCGATTATGACTATTGGTCAGTATTTGCAGCCTTCTAAAAAACATCTTTCTGTACTTGAATTTATTGCTCCTGCGCAATTTAAGAAGTACAGGGAAATTGGTCTTTCTCTTGGTTTTCAACATGTTGAAAGCAGTCCATTGGTAAGGTCATCCTATCATGCCGAAAAACATATTCATTAATAATTTATTCCTTTTATTTTTTTTTGTAAGATGTTGCCTATATAATAGATAATCATTATATTTGTTAACTTAAAATTAAAACAAATTCATTGAATATGAAAAATAGACTTTTACTCCTAATTTTTTCTTTTTTAGCAGCCAATTTTGTAAATGCTCAAAAGTGCGGTACTTATTACGGTTCTTATCATGATCAAGAACAAAAATTTCCGGCTTTTTATCAAAGTTTGGAAGGTATTAATTCTGATTTAGAAGCTAATTACAAATCAGTTTTAGCTAAAATGAATAATTTGAAAATGGAGAATGGAAAAAGGATTATTCCAGTTGTAGTACATGTTATTCATAATTTAGGTAATGAAAATATTTCTGATTCAAAAATTCAAGAGGCAATTGACGCTTTGAATAAAAATATAAATGGACAGTCAGATAAATTCTTAAACAAAATATCAGGTAACCCATTAACACCGGATATTTTTGCATCAGTTAGGGGAGTTGCTAATCTTGAATTTCGTCTCGCTAAAATTGATCCTAATGGAAACTCTACAAATGGTATTCTAAGAGTGCAATCAGAGTTGACTAATCAGCCAGAAAATAGAAATTCAATTAAAGGTTTGAGTTATTGGAATTCATATCAATATTTAAATATATGGACACTTTTAAGATTTGCACCACAAGATGATGGAGGTACATTGTTAGGTTTTGCTCAATTCCCTTTTGGTGGTGGTATGTCTACAGATGGTGTAGCTCTTATCGCTAGTGGCATGAGTGATCCTGACAACACTACTTTAACCCATGAAGTAGGCCATTGGTTGGGATTAAGGCATATTTGGGGGGACGCTGAATGTGGTGACGATGGAGTTAAAGATACCCCCCCTCAGAGGTTTTCAAATGGATTTGGTGACAATACAGGTATATTACCAACTCCAGCTGGATTTCCTTATCATGTAGGAGTAAGTTTGCCTGCATCAATTAATGATGGTTGCGTTGCGGACTCATTAAATCCGGCTGGAGAGATGTTTATGAATTATATGGACTACACTAATGACAACTATGTTACTATGTTTTCAGCAGGACAAGTTAATGTTATGAATGAAACTTTAGATGGAATTTATGAGTCTGGTACAGGTAGTACAAGTATCGGATTTAGGGAATATATGTGGTCAGCTGAAAATATTGCGTTGACTGGAGTTGCTGATGGTTTTGTAAATCCAACTTGTATTCAGACTCCGGACTTTGTAGCTAATACAGGAATGCAAATGTGCTTAGGTGAAAATATAGTACTAAAGGGAAATAAGACACAATTTTTAGCAGGTACAGTTAGATCTATGTTATGGGATTATGGTGATGGGAATTCAGATGCTTCAAATGCTAATACAGTAAGTCATACTTACAGTTCAGTAGGTAGTTACGATGTGTCATTAACTATAGAATACAATGAGGAGCTTGAGTCTAGAGCTTATAGTTTGTCTGATTTGGATTTAGAAAATGCTACTTCTTACGATTCAATTCTTGAAACTCTGAATGTGCAAGGAACAAAAGAAGAATTACTTGCAATGAATGCCTCAAATATTAGTTTACATCTTGATTTAGACTCACTAAGTATCCTTTCTACTTGGAAACGTAAAGTGCCATTAGATAGTATATTAGGTGCTCACTCTTCAATTGGATATGGCTTAGATACTTTCTTATTAACTTTTAGTGTTAATTATGGAGATTCTTTAAAAATTGAAGAATATGATAGATTAGCATTATGTTTTTCTGTTTGGCAAAAAGATTCAATTCAATTTACAGGTGAGACTAAAACTTACTATTATGGTAATTATGAAAGCGATTCATTTGATGCTTATTTTATGGACACTCTTTTTCATAGAGGAGAAGTTGAGAAAAAAACATATGTTGCTTACTATTCTAATTCTTGTTTGTCTACCACTTTAAAAGAAAATTTCATAATTATTTCTCCTTCTTCTTCATTAAATTCTGAAGGAAGTTATACTTACGATTTTGAAGATGTTTTAGAATTGACAGGAGATTGGCAAATAAATAAGGTTTCAAATCAAGAGATTTGGGACTTCAATGCAATTGAGAATTCTTCATGGGAATTGATAAATGGAGTGGCTGTTTCTGGATCAACAGGATTAATGATAAATAAAGATAATTTAACTCTTGGTACAGATGAGTTAATATCTGTAGCTTATGATTTAAGTGATTTAACAAGTCCGGCAATTAAATTTTCTTATTCTGGAGCTTCATCTAATACTTTCCCCGTTAATGAGGTTAATGTTTATTATTCTGATGATTGTGGTGAAATATGGAGAGTTTTAGGTTCATTATCTAATTTAGAGGTTGCAAATGCAGGTTTATATACTAATAATTTTAAACCGACTAAAGATGAGTGGATAAATATATTGATGACAGATAATCAATTAAAAAATAACAATATCAAATTTAAATTTGAATATGTAACGAATGGTAACGCAAACAATTTTTATTTAGATAATATTAGAATTGGAGAAGCTGAAAATTTAATGATGCCTAGCGTTTTAAGTTCTTCAAGAGTTTCAATCTATCCTAATCCTACAGTTGGAAAAACATTTATTGAAATTAATGGTTTAGCTAATAAAGTTATTGATGTAATCTTAGTAAATATTTTAGGTTCAGAAATTAAAAATTTATATAATGGAGAAATAGACCATGATTATTATGTTATTAATGATATTGATTTATCTAATATTGAAACTGGAATCTATTTTATTAATGTTGTTGCTGATGGTGAATTGATCATGACAAATAAGTTAATATTAAAATAATATTAGTAAATATAAAAATAAAGCCATCAGTAATGATGGCTTTATTTTTTGTAAATTTTTAAACTCAACTCTCCTTTATCTAGCACACCATAAGTATTTTGACTTATCCATTCGCCAATATTTATATATGTGGCTTTTTCATCAATTTTCAGTTCAAGTGGTAAGTGTCTATGTCCAAAGATATAATAATCAATAGGATTGATCTTCTGTTGTTCTTTGCAATATCCAAAAAGAACTTCCTTTTTGTTGCTAATAAACTTTACACTATTTCCAATATTACGACTATTTTTGCTCCATGAATGAGCTAGGCTAAGAGCAAGGTTAGGATGAATACGAGAAAATAACCATTGACATATGTTTGAGGTAAATATTTTTTTGAGAGTTTTGTATAAATAATCTCCATCTCCCAAGCCATCTCCGTGCCCAACAAGAATCTTTTTATTTCCTTCCTTAATAATTTTATTTCCGTGATGTATGCTTACCCCTATTTCAGTCTCTAGATAATCTCTCATCCATAGATCATGATTACCTACAAATATATTTACTGGTATTCCATTGTCTGTTATGTTTGCAATTTTACCTAATAAACGAATAAATCCTTTTGGTACTACTTTGCCGTATTCAAACCAGAAATCAAATATATCTCCTAATAAATAAATAGCTTTGGCATCTTTTTCAATTTCAGTAAGCCATTTTACTATTAGTTTTTCTCTTTTATGGCTTTCTTCCATATTAGGAATTCCTAAATGGAAGTCTGAAGCAAAATATACTTTATCTTTTTTCAAAATTATTTTTCTAGTTGAGTTCTTAGTAATTGGTTAGCTAGTTTTGGGTCAGCTTGTCCTTTTGAAAGTCTCATTACTTCCCCCATAAATAATCCAATTAGTCCTTTTTTACCTTCTTTATAGTCTTTTGCTTTCTCTGGGTGTTTATAGATCGCTAGTTTGATATAATCTCCTAAAGTATCACTATCACTTTCTTGTATCCAGTTATTCTTAGTTGCTATTTCTTCAGCTGTATCATTACAAGTAAGCATTGTAGGAAACACTTTTGATGTGGCAACTGTATTACTTACTTTACCTTGATCAACAATAGAAATTAGGCTGGCTAATCTTTTAGGATTTATACTGAAGTCAGTAATACTAATTGCTTTTTCATTTAAGTAAGATTTTACACTTCCGTTCATAAAATTAGCAGCTGATTTATAATTTTTGGTTGAACTGCATAATTCATTGTAGTATAGTGCAATCTCTTTTTCATCAGTAAGAATATTGGCATCATAATCTGATAAACCAAATTCATTAGTAAATTTTCGGAAAAGTTTATTTGGAAGGGGAGGTAAACTATTTTTAACTTTTTGAATATATTCTTGAGTAATAATTACTGTCTGTAAGTCAGGCTCAGGAAAGTATCGGTAATCATTTGCTTCTTCTTTGTGTCGCATTGAAATAGTAGAGTTATTGGCTGCATTAAAACTTCTTGTTTCGTGGCTGACCTCTTTACCTGCTTCTAATAAAGCTATTTGTCTATCTATTTCAAATTCAATAGCTCGCCTTACATTTCTAGTAGAATTCATATTTTTAACTTCTACTTTTGTCCCAAATTTACTAACTCCTTTAAGCATTACTGAAATATTAGCATCACATCTTAAAGATCCTTCTTCCATATTACCATCACAGATATCTAGATAACGCACTAATTTTCTAACTTCATTTATATATTGATAGGCTTCATCAGACGAACGAACATCTGGTTCTGAAACAACTTCAATAAGAGGGACTCCTGCTCTGTTTAAATCAATTAAAGTATGAAAAGGATCTAAATCGTGGATTGATTTCCCTGCATCCTCTTCCATATGAATTCTCGTGATTCTTATCTTTTTAGGCTTTCCTTTAGCATCTTTAATTTGTATAATTCCTCCATTGCAGATAGGAGTAGTGTCTTGTGTTATTTGATATCCTTTTGGTAAATCGGCATAAAAATAATTTTTACGCGCATATTCATTTTTTTTTCTGATATCAGCACCTACAGCTATCCCCATTTTTACAGCATATTCAATTACTTTTGAATTGCTTCTGGGTAATGTGCCTGGGTGCCCTAATGAAATGACTGATGTTTTAGTGTTGGGAGCTTCGCCATAAATATTTTCGTCAGAAGAATAGGCCTTTGTTTTAGTTAGTAATTGAGCGTGAACTTCTAGGCCAATTACAACTTCGTATTTATCTCTTAAACTCATTATTCAAATATTACTTTTCCTGATTGTAGTACTTCTTTTTTATTATTAAGCGTGTAAAAATACAAACCATTCCTTAGATTTTGTCTGTAAATTGTATTTTGATTTTTTTGAATTCCTTGTTCGAGTACTTTAGCTCCCAAACTATTGTATAAAGTAAATATTTCAGCTTTTGTATTTTGAATTATAAATTTAGTTGTTGCTGGGTTTGGAAATAAGTTGGGAGTTAATTTATTTTCAATTATTGCTGTTGGATTTCCGCATTCAAATAGATAAAGTCCAGTTTGCATATCTGAGACAATAATATTTCCTGAAGGTAAATATGGGTAAACTCCCCAAGCCCCCTTATATGACAAATGGCTATTAGGGGCGTAAGTATCATACTTATAAATTTGAATAGGGTTGCTTGGGTCAGAAATATCAAATACCCTTAAGCCATCATGATAGTAAGGTATATATGCTAAATTTCCTTTTATAATTCCATTATGTGCCATTGATTGCTGATCAACTCCAGAATTAAAAGTAGCTAAAACTGAAATATTACTCAAGTCAGCAACATCTAATATTTTTACATCATATCCATGATTCTCATCTTGCATGATATAAAGTGTTCCATTATGATTTAACCATCCTGAATGATTATAACCAGCATCAGTGTAAGATGTGAATGTTGCTAATTGAGTAGGCTGGTCTCCTATTGAGTTAACCATTGAAAAATCCATTACTCTTAACCCTTGGTATCCACAATTTAAGAATGCAGTATCGTTTCTTACAAAAGCATCATGCACATGTGATACCGCAGTGTAAGAATATATTAGTATTGGGTTGGTAGGCGAACTTAGATCATAAACATCCATTGCAGTATTGGAAGCACAAGCATATAATTTTGCAGTTGCAGTATCAATGTAGATATTATGAGATTTTGTAAATAGATTGTTAGAATCATAAACTGTGATAACAGTATCTGGTAATTCTGATATGTCCATGATTTGTAAAGTGGATGAGTCTCCTTCATCACACACTACATACAGGTAATCATCAAAATCATGATAATCTCTATGAATTACCCCTCCTCCAGTATATGCTCCGGCAACAAAAGCGACTTCTGAACTATTTTCTGGATCAGTAACATCAAAAAAGTGCGTTCCTGAAGTTGAGCCAATAATTGCTATTTCTTTATCATTAACGACCATTCCCCAGCATTCGTTATAGGTATTGTCGTATGTCCATGAGCCAACTAGGGATGTGTCCTGCCAATTAAATAAAAGAGTAGCGGTTTGTTGGGCATTACTAATTGCACTAAGTGATGAGATACTTAATAGTAAGATAATTTTTTTCATTATATTGAAGCTATGAGTTCTTTAATAATCAGTGTTAGTTTTGGTTCGGCTACTTCTGATACCGCTTGTATTTCTTCATGGGTTACTTTTTTTATTTTTCCAGGCACCCCAAGGTCAGTAATAACTGACATAGCAAAACAAGGAATATCCATATGTCTTGCTACAATAACTTCAGGTGCAGTTGACATTCCTACTGTATCTCCACCAATAATACGCATATATTTATATTCAGCAGGAGTTTCCAAAGTAGGTCCTGTTAAGGCAATATAGACTCCTTTTTGAACAGGAAGATTATTAGCTTTTGCTATTCTTTCTGCTTTTTTGATAAGTTTTGGGCAATACGTTTCACTCATGTCAGGAAACCTTGGCCCTAGCTCTGCAATATTTTGTCCAATTAAAGGATTTGGAATTAAGTTAATGTGATCATTTAATATCATTAAATCCCCTATTTCATATATTGGGTTTATTCCTCCACTTGCATTGGAAACAATTAGATTTTTGATTCCAAGTAATTTCATTACTTGTACAGGAAAAGTAACTTTATTAATTGCATATCCTTCATAAAAATGAAAGCGACCTTGCATAGCGACTACTTGTTTTTCCCCAAGGGTCCCAAGAATTAATCGTCCTGAATGCCCTTCAACTGTTGAGAGAGGAAAGTTAGGAATGTCTTCATAAGAAATAGAGTGTTCAATCTCAATTTCATTTACTAAGCCACCAAGCCCTGTCCCAAGTATTATGCCTACTTGAGGGTTGCAGTTTGTTTTTTTTTGTAAGAATTCTGCTGATTCTTTAATTTTTCTCAACATAATCAAGTATCTGTTTATTAAATTTTTCTGACTGTTCAATTTTTATCTCAATAGGAATGTAATAAAAATTAACATCCTTAAAGTTAGGTAAAAATTGTTTTAATTTTGTAGTATCTTTTTCGGTTGTCAAGATAAGTTTTTTTGTACTTTTTTCAGCATTGTATTTTGCTAAAATAGTATCAATGTCATTTTTGGTGTAATTGTGATGGTCAGAGTATTTTAAATGATTAATACTGTGTCCTTTTTCTTCAAGGTATTTAATAAGAGGGTATGCATTTACAATACCGCTAACTAATGTGATGTTGTAAGCTTTACTCTCCTCTAGTTGAGTATTATTGCTAATACATTTGAATTTATGATATTCTATTGCTGAGAAATAAGCTGTTTGATTTGGAAAAAGACTTAACCTTTTTAGCATTCCTTTTTTCAAAGTAGGATTGGTTTTTTCAGGAGTTTTACTAAAAATTACAGCATTTGCTCTTGTAACTCCTTTCCTGCTCTCTCTTAATTTCCCAACTGGCATAAGGTAGTCCTTGTAATAAGGAGATGAGAAGGGGGTAATAAGAATGTTGAATCCTGCTTTTATCCATCTGTGTTGATATCCATCATCTAATAGAATA
>MDSY01130615.1_pt1 | contig 10182 bp, 10 predicted proteins | sample 811131 | NCBI WGS metagenome assembly MDSY01 (sample SAMN05326643, study PRJNA326480) | marine metagenome | isolation source: seawater | place: Atlantic Ocean: South West | collected 2010
CTTTCATAAATGTTCGCAGCATGTCAATTCTTGGTAAGGTTCTTCGCGTTGCATCGAATTAAACCACATGCTCCACCGCTTGTGCGGGTCCCCGTCAATTCCTTTGAGTTTCATCCTTGCGAATGTACTCCCCAGGCGGCACACTTAACGCGTTAGCTATTGCTCTGCAAATTGCAAAACATAGTGTGCATCGTTTACAGCTAAGACTACTAGGGTATCTAATCCTATTTGCTACCTTAGCTTTCGTCTCTGAGTGTCAGTTACGGCCCAGCAGAACGCCTTCGCCACCGGTCTTCCTCCCAATATCTACGCATTTCACCGCTACACTGGGAATTCTCTCTGCCCCTACCGAACTCAAGTAAGATAGTTTGCAATGCTTTCCCAGGGTTGAGCCCTGATCTTTAACATTACACTTTCCTTACCACCTACAGACGCTTTACGCCCAATAATTCCGAATAACGCTTGCATCCCCCGTCTTACCGCGGCTGCTGGCACGGAGTTAGCCGATGCTTATTCCTTGGATACCGTCAGAATTCTTCTCCAAGAAAAGAAGTTTACAACCCATGGGCCGTCATCCTTCACGCGGTATTGCTCCGTCAGGCTTGCGCCCATTGCGGAAAATTCCTTACTGCTGCCTCCCGTAAAAGTTTGGGCCGTGTCTCAGTCCCAATGTGGCTGATCATCCTCTAAGACCAACTACTGATCGTCGCCTTGGTAAGCCTTTACCTCACCAACAAGCTAATCAGACGCAAGCCTCGCCCTAGACGAATTGCTTCTTTCACCTTCCGGTAATATGAGGTATTAGCAGTCGTTTCCAACTGTTGTACCTCGTCTAGGGGTAAGTTCTTACGTGTTACTCACCCGTTCGCCACTAAATTATTTAACACAAGTGCTAAATATTTCGTTCGACTTGCATGTATTAAGCATACCGCCAGCGTTCATTCTGAGCCAGGATCAAACTCGCCATCGAAGATCTTTAACTATATAATACTGTAATAAAAATTTTTATTAGAAGTATTTAGAAGATTTATTTTTATCTTTCATGTCTAAGTTTATACTACAAGGAATACAGCGTCAATACCGTGGGTCTCTTTTTAATACGATATTAAAAAAAGACAGCATCAACCCTTTGTTTGAAGGTTAAAAAATGTGAATAGCAGGGGTTGGATTTGAACCAACGACCTCAAGATTATGAGCCTTGCGAGCTACCAGACTGCTCTACCCTACTGCTTATATTATATAAAATAATTTATTTTTATGATTAAGTTAAAAGTTTTAAAAGAATAAAAGAAGGGTTCATAAAAACCCTTCTTTTTTATTCATTTAAACAACAAAAGAATTTAAAACACCTACAGCGAAAACTAGAAGTAGCCATAGTCCTGCGCCTGTAAGGATAAAATTACGGTTCGCAGTCCACCCTTCAGGTAGTGCAAAAGTAAAAGGAACACCTACTACAAGTGCAAAAGATAAAGCGATAAGTGCGAAAACTGTCAGTTGAAAAATTGCAGCCATTTAAAACTCATTTGATTAGTCTGAAATCTAAAAAGATATCAGTGAATTCCATACATGTTGATGCCTCCGGAGAGACTCGAACTCTCACCCGACTAAAGACTACGGCCTAAACGTAGCGTGTCTACCAATTCCACCACAGAGGCATAGCTTTATAATTTTTTTCTATGAGTATTATATCATACTCTAACTTAATATACTTCGGAGAGAGAGGGATTCGAACCCTCGGTACAGCTTGACACCATACGGCGCATTAGCAATGCGCTACCTTAGGCCACTCGGTCATCTCTCCTTATTAGTATTCATTTTATAGATTATCAATAATCGAGAGGATAATCAACTTCCTACTTTAAAAGCATCCACAAAAATACCTAAAAGAAACCCTGCTCGAAATCTATGCCAACGAGCAATTTGTACCCATTTCCATGAAGCACTTTCAATCAGCAAGAAAAAACTAAGTAAAAAAAGTTGTGAAGGTTTAAAAAGAACTATAAAACAACTACCTAAAACAAATCCACTTAACAATTCAACAAAAGGCCAAGGGAAATTCTTTAAAAACTGCATTAGATACGTTCGAGTTTAAAGGGGTAACGAAGTTTTTTCGTTACCCCTTTTATAACTTAAGAAAAGATTAAAGGATCTGGATAGAAACGGTTAATCTCAATAAGTAAACCAGATAATAAACTTACTGTTAAAAGTAGCACGACAGGTGCCGAAGATAAATAAGTTACAAAATTATTCATAAAGGTATAAAACTTAAATTAATATGCAAGACCCATACTTCTTGTAGTTTCAGCACCTAAATAAACTCGAACACTTAAGAAATCTGTAGGGCATGCACTTTCACAACGCTTACAACCAACACAGTCCTCAGTACGGGGAGCAGAAGCAATTTGATTTGCTTTACACCCATCCCACGGTACCATTTCTAGGACATCTGTTGGACAAGCACGAACACATTGTGTACAACCGATACAAGTATCGTATATTTTAACGGAATGTGACATATTTTAGTCAAAAAGAGAAGCTTAACTTATCTTTAGGATATCATGGATTTTTTAGGCGTCCCAAGAAAAACCACCTAAACGAGGTAAAGCAGGCATGCGTAAATACCAACGATTCCAACGTCGACGACGAAGAGATTTCTTTTGGAAAATTTGACGAGTTTGAGGACGTGCCCAATAACCTAAAGGAGCTTTAGTATTAATTGGTTCATCTGTTGATTGATCAAACCAAATAGAGCTACGAGGTGTTGTACGCCAACTAAAACCAACTTGTAAATTTTTCCAATCCCAAGCAAAGGCCATACGACGTCGTGAAACATTTTTCTTATCGCGTATAAATACACGAGGACGTCCAAGTTCACGAACTTTTTCAGTACTATAAGGCCAAGCAGTAAAGGCTCCTTCCATTGAAGGAACTCTGTAACCGGCTCCAATACGAGGTAAAGTACGTGATGTTAAAACCATCTTATGGTTATTAGCATCCCAACCTGTATAAAACGGAGATGGGCTCGGTAATAATTCTAAGAAAGGTTGTTTTCCATCAGTCGGCGAACTTAACTCTTCATGAAGCATAGGATTATTTGAATTACGATCGTAAAGTAATTGACTCATCTTATAAACCCGACCACCTTCCATATTTTGAGCTTCTAATGGTGTTACATAGAATAAACGGCGTGCATAACTCAATGTACCTTTAAATTGATGATTATATACCCCATCTGTGAAAGTTCTAGAACCACCTGGAACAAAGCGTTGGAAACGTGGTGAGTTTTGATAACTACGTAAACTATCGTAATAACGGGCTAATTGAATTTTACGTTTAGCTAATGCCTTTTCTTCTTCTGTAGTTAAATAATAATCTTTCGGCTGTCCTTTCATCACATTATCTACAACATGGGACAATGCTTGATGATAAACTTGCTGACGATAATAATTAAAAGAAGACCAACGGGAAGGACCCACAGGTGATGGTCGTAGTGGTGCTCGACGGCGCCATAAACGTCTATCGCCTTTACGTTGACTTTCACGCGTTTGTAAGAAACGAGGTCGGCGTAAACCAAAAATAACATTACGGCGTTTTAACCCAGCACCACTAAAATTAGCTCCACCTTGTCGTCTATTACGTACACGCGGTGCATAACGACGTTTTTTAATAATATTACGACGATATTTTATACGATTGCGTTGAATACTAATAGTATTAGTAGCAGGGCTTTCTAATTTTAATGGTTTGAAAGCTTGGCTATATGCAGTTGGTTCGATACTACTGTTATTCTTCTCAAATGATTTATTTGGAATTTGATCAGATAGCTTTTTACTAACTTCAAGATAATGTTGGAGACGTAATAAATTAGATTCATTACTTTTTAGTTTTTCTGTTTCTGTAAATAAGAAAGACATATCTCCACCTCGATTCTTACCTTGTAAATCCTGTTCGGCCATCCATAGATAATTTTCTTCTGAAGGTTTTAAACGCCATTGAACAATACGAGGTTTAATTAAATTACGAACAACCCAATATTTATGGAATTTTTTAAATTCTTCAGATTTTGCTTTAAATTCAGGGATAACTTGAGATCTTGTAGCTAACCATAAATCAAAAATAGAATTTTTTCTCTTTTTCACAGAAACTGGGAAATTACCATTTTCTCCAAAAAGAGCAAATTCATTATCTAACGTATTAATTCCTTGATTTACACGAGTTTTTTCAATCCACGTAGAAACCATAGGAGATACAGAATCATTCCCTAAAGTACGTTTTGATTCAATATCTACAAATGGGTTTGTACTCGCTTCTTTATCAACTGGTAAAGAACGTAAACGGCCAAAGGTTAAATAGCGTGAAGCTTGAAGCAATTCAGAACGGGTTACCCCCCTACTTTTCTTTAAGTTGCCCCAAAAAATGTGCAACTTATTTAAGCGGTTTGGTGACCAATTTTTTACACCTCGAATAGAATCCCGAGCAATTGTTCGTTCACGTCTATCTTTCGGCCAAATTAAATCTCTCATTCGATCGCCACCAGGTAAAGTTAAACTTCCGATTTTTCTTGAAAATCGTTTTAAAATATTAGGCTGCGCTGGCCAATATTCCATATTTAATAACCCACGATCTTTAGCCCAATGTGGAAACCATTCATGGCTAATCAACATTGCTTCTAAAGCGCGTCGTTTTCGTGAAGCAGGAAAATCAGCTTTATCATAACGTGACCAAACCCAACCATCACCTAAAATACCTGCTTCTCCCCCACTCACGCGCATATAATAATCGCGCCAGCGTGGAAGTTGAGGATCAGATTTAACACCAACCCAATTCGAAGATATTTTATCTAACCCTTTATCATCAGGGATAAAACCTAATGGTTTAGCAAATAAATAGTCCCAACTATAATATGGGATCGATGATAAAATAGTTGAACCATAAATCAAAATTAATATAGGGTTAACTTGTTGCATTTTCCACATCTGGTAAGGTAAACTTGATGTTTGATACCAAATTTGGGACCCTTTCCAAAGCGTCCAGCCCAATAGACCTCCAAATGCACATAAACCTACCCCAATACCAATTAAATATGTCATTTGACTTAAATAAAATTGGAATTGACTAGATGAATCAAACCCTTCATTGAAAAAGGATTCACTTGTAGTTGTTAAACCTGATAAATATTGACCTAAAGTTGTTTGTTCTACACAACCTAAAAATAAGCTCTGTAAAAATAATTGAATACACTGTTTCTTATTATTCCATTCAACAGGTGTAGCTTTTTTAGAACATAATTGATCAAAAATAACTAAAAACCAAACTAACCCGATTAAGAATGATAATGGTTCTAAAGCAGACCATATTGATAAAATCGGCCTAAAACCAAAAATCACGACTGCTAAAAATAGGAATTGGCCTACAATTAAGCCTAAACCTGATGAAACCCCAGCTGGAATACCTTGAACTACTAAACGGCGAATCCAAAGAATTCGTGCTGGTGAAAAAGGAAGAACTAAAAAGAAACTATTTAATAAACCTGGAAAAACTTTATTCCACCCACTTTGTGCAGCAGGGAAAAACCCTAAATTTTCAAAAGACTGATCTGTACTTGTTAGATTTAACCCTTCCTGAATAACTTGAGTAGATAATTTGGGGATAAAGATTGGGAATAAAGGAAGATTTATTAACCATTTAAACGAAAGGAAAGAAACACACTTACTTAAAAGCCAACCCAGAAAATGAGTTGCAGCCAAAGGAAATGGTTCTTGCATTAAGAATTGGACAAAATCTGTCGTATCCTTGACAAGTGTGACAAGGGACATACTATTTTTCTCCGATTAAAAAAATAAGATATTAAATGAGTTATCTAATTAAGACGCATTCCACCATAAAGCCAAACTTTCACTCCCACAATACCATAAAGAGTTCGGGCTGTCTTATAAGAATAATCAATATCAGCTCGTAGAGTATGAAGTGGAATACGACCACTACGTACCCATTCTGTTCGGGCAATTTCTGCACCATTTAAACGGCCAGAGATTTGAACTTTTACTCCTAAAGCACCCATAGCTTTTGCACGTTGAATACTCTGACGTAAAACTCTTCGGAACGGCTCACGACGAGTTAATTTTTCAGTGATCCAATCTGCAAGAACAACAGCTTCTGTATGACGCTTTGGTACTTGAATGATTTTAAAGAAAATATTTAAGTTATACTTTCGCTCTAATTCTTGACGAATACCTTCAATAACAGGTAAAACTTGTTTTTGTTGAGAGGTGTATAACCATACACGGATTTGACCAGGAACACGACGAATTTCAATTTTACTAACTCCTTCTAAAGTTAATTTTTGACGAAGTTCGTTATCTTGAATTACATATTGAGCATAATCTTTTGGTGAAGCATACCAATTTGATAAATGATCTTGTGTAAACCCTAATCGGAACCCTTTTGGATGAACTTTTTGACCCATAAAATTAAATTATAAATATTGTTTTTAACGTTTTGCTTTTTTATCATTTTTAACATGACCACGGAAAATTCGAGTAGGTGCAAATTCACCTAACTTGTGACCAACCATTTGATCAGTGATAAAAACAGGAACATGTTGACGTCCATTATGAACTCCTAAAGTATGACCAATCATATTAGGAAGGATTGTACTGGAACGAGACCAAGTTAAGATCACTTTCTTTTCATCAGCAGCAATTAGTTTTTCTAATTTCTTGAGTAAAGAAGCGGAGACATAAGGACCTTTACGACTAGAACGTGCCATAGATTTAATGATTTTTAATTAATTAAGTTTATTTTTTACGACGTCGAACAATCATTTTGTTACTTGATTTGTTACCTTTACGTGTGCGAGTACCTAAAGCTACTTTACCCCAAGGAGTAGCAGGACTTTTACGACCGACAGGTGCACGACCTTCACCACCACCATGTGGGTGATCTACAGGGTTCATTACACTACCTCGAACATGAGGACGACGACCTAACCAACGACTACGACCTGCTTTACCAGAACATAGGTTGCTGTTATTTACATTACCAACTTGACCGATTGTTGCACAGCAAGTTTCTAATACTTTACGAACTTCGCCAGATGGCATTTTTAACGTAATGAATTCATTTTCTTTAGCTAAAATTGTGCAAGATGATCCGGCAGATCGACTAAATTGACCACCTTTCCCTGGATGAACTTCAACATTATGAATTTCTACACCTAAAGGAATATTTTTTAGTGGTAATGTATTCCCAACAGTTAAAGGAACACTGTTTCCAGACGCAACTATAGCTCCAACCTCTAAACCTCGAGGATGCAGAATATAACGCTTTTCACCATCTTCATAGTGTAATAACGCTAAATGGGCATTACGGTTTGGATCATATTCAATAGCCACAACTTGTGCTTGAATATTATGTTTAGTACGACGAAAATCGACTTCTCTATAATTACGTTTATGCCCACCACCACGGTGACGTGTTGTTTTAACACCACGGTGATTACGGCCAAATTTTCGGGCGTAACCTTGAGTTAATGTTTTTTCGGGTTTCGACTTTGTTAATTCGGAAAAATCAGCCGCAACTTGGTGACGTGTACCAGGTGTGACTGAACGAGTTTTAGTTAAGATACCCATAATAAGATTTTAGATTTAATAATGTTTTACTAGAATTATTCAGACTCAGCAAAAGTGTAATCTAAAGTTTGATTACCTTGAAGTTGAATAATAGCTCTTTTCTGTGTTTTTAATTGGCGAGGAAGACGGTAAGTACGAATTGAACTTACATTTACATTGAAAAGGTCTTCTACAAAAAATTTGATTTGAGGCTTCGTCCATTCACGGTTAAGATCAAAAGTATATTGACCTTCTTCCATAAGACGAAGAGATTTTTCAGTTAAGATTGGACGAATCATACGTATACACTAATTTAATTATTTAAACTAGACAAATAATAAAAATTTTAGATAAATGTCCTTATATAGTTTAAATTTTTTTTTATTGTTTGTGGAGTCTTTTTAAAACGTAAGTTAGAATTTTTTTAATTCTTAAATAGGCCCTACCGGGATCGAACCGATGACATCGTGCTTGTAAGGCACGCGCTCTACCAACTGAGCTAAAGGCCTGCTGTTATATCTTTAATATACTAAATTCTCTCTCTAAAAGCAAGCTTTTTTGAGAGGGATTACCCCTCTCAAAAAAAAAGACTTAAGAGCCAGTGAATACAGCAGTGTATTCTTTAATACCTTCTACTAAAGAATTTTCTACTTCAGTACTGAAAACATAATCTTTACGGATTGTGTCACCATATACTGATTTTTGAGTCTTTAAGTAATTTAATAAACCAGCAACAAACTCTTGAACTTTTGGAGTGTCAATTACATCTAAGTAACCGTTAGTACCAGCATAGATCATAGCAACTTGATCTTCTACTGATAAAGGATTACTTTGAGGTTGTTTTAATAGCTCACGTAAACGTGCACCACGAGCTAATTGAGCTTGTGTAGCAGCATCTAAATCAGAAGCGAACTGAGAGAATGCTTCTAACTCATCAAACTGAGCTAATTCTAGCTTAAGTTTACCAGCAACTTTTTTCATTGCTTTTACTTGTGCAGCTGAACCTACACGAGATACAGAAATACCTACGTTAATAGCTGGTCGCATACCACTGTTGAAAATATCAGCAGATAAGAAAATTTGACCATCTGTAATCGAAATAACGTTAGTTGGGATATAAGCCGAAACATCCCCACCTTGAGTTTCGATAATAGGTAAAGCTGTCATACTACCTTCACCTAAAGCATCATTTAATTTTGCTGCACGCTCTAAAAGACGTGAGTGAAGATAGAAAACATCCCCAGGATATGCCTCACGGCCTGGCGGACGACGTAGTAATAGTGACATTTGACGATAAGCTTGCGCTTGTTTCGATAAATCATCATAAATTACTAACGTATGCTTTCCGTTATACATGAAGTATTCTGCTAATGCAGCTCCAGTATAAGGTGCTAAATATTGAAGAGTCGCTGGTGAATCAGCGTTAGCTGCAACAATAGTTGTGTACTCCATAGCACCATTGCTTTCTAGAGTATCAATAATTTGAGCAACAGTAGATGCTTTCTGTCCGATTGCTACATAAACACATACAACATCTTTACCTTTTTGGTTAAGGATTGTATCTGTAGCAATTGCAGTTTTTCCTGTTTGACGGTCACCAATGATAAGCTCACGTTGACCACGACCAATTGGAATCATAGCATCAACAGCAACTAAACCTGTTTGAAGAGGTTCGTATACTGAACGACGTGAAATAATACCTGGTGCGTTAGACTCGATTAAACGTGTCTCGGAAGAAGGAATTTCTCCTTTTCCATCAATAGGACGAGCTAAAGGATCGACTAAGCGACCTAAGAACTTATCCCCTACAGGAATTTGTGCAATCTTACCAGTTGCGCGAACAGAACTACCTTCTTGGATAGCTAAACCTTCACCCATTAATACAACACCTACGTTGTCAGATTCTAGGTTTAAAGCGATACCGATAGTTCCGTCTTCAAATTCAAGTAATTCTCCGGCCATTGCTCGGTCTAAACCATAAACACGAGCGATACCATCACCTACTTGTAAAACTGTACCAACGTTAGTAACGTCTACTTGTTGAGTATAGTCTTCAATTTGTTGGCGGAGAATTGTACTAATTTCGTCTGGACGAATTTTGACCATGTTTCTTTTCTATGCTAAAGCTACTTCTTTTTCGGAATCAATTAAATCTACAACTTTGGATAAAGATGCATTTTGACCTACTTGATTCACGTGAGTTACGAGATAAGTACGTGCCTTGGAGATGCTAGTATGAACCATATGGTTATAAAGAGTCTTAGACAATCTAGCGCCTGCTAAAGTTGAATCATTTTCAAATTTTTGATTCATACGATCTTCTTCTAAAGCATACTGACTTTGAATACTCTCTTTTTCTTTAAGAGCAGTCGCTGGAGCTGCTTTTTGAATGGATTGTGCTTTTTCTTTAGCTTCGTCTAAAAGTGCTACAGCAGCATTTAAACGAGTTTGCGCTTCTTCATAACGTTCATTAGCTTCATTAAGTGCCGTTAAGATTCCTTCTTTACGTTCATTTAATGCAGCTTTAAAAGCATCTACAATCACTAAAAATACCACACTAAGTACAATCCCA
>MDSY01132747.1_pt1 | contig 10181 bp, 16 predicted proteins | sample 811131 | NCBI WGS metagenome assembly MDSY01 (sample SAMN05326643, study PRJNA326480) | marine metagenome | isolation source: seawater | place: Atlantic Ocean: South West | collected 2010
AAGGCAGGCGGTGACCAATCAAAGATCACAGCTCCTGTACATACTTTGTTTTTTCTTACGATTTTTGATTCATTAAATTCTTGTTTTGTTAACATAATAGTTGTCACTTTAGTTTAAATCATTTCTGCCTTTTTTTAAAAAGCTTTATCTAATTATCGTGAAATTTAATTATTAAATTTCATTTTTTTAAAAAATTATAATTTTTCATTAATTAGATACTGGATTATTGTTGATAGATAAGGCTTTTTCATATACCCAAATTCCATCGATACGCTTAAATAAACTGGTTTCATTGACTGAAAATGGTTTGGTAGTTTCTTTTGTTTCTAAGCACGTAACAATAAAGTTTATACTTCCATGAGTATCAAATTCACTGCCTTTATCTTTACTTAGTATCTGCAAGGATTGCCATTGGATAGGACTATGTAAAATAAAGTTTTCATCATAGGCTTGTAAGGCAGGTTCGATCATGGTTTGTTTGATAAAGCTAGGTAACTTGAATACAAAGGCTGTATAGCGTGCTCTTAGTAAATGTTCTGTTGTCGGTACTGTGCTTGGATCTTTATGATATCGTTGGCAACAGTCTTGGTAATATTTAGACGAATTACAAGGGCATTTTTCAAAGCTCATTTCCCTATTTTAACATGCTAAGTTTATATTGACAGTATGGTTGCTACTTTGTAACGTATTGAGATGCGGGATGATTTATTACTCTATTCAGCTCATTATTGCCCTTTTTGCCAGAAGGTCGAACGTTTTTTAGCTTCTGAAGCCATTACTGTTAAAACTTTATATTTTGATGAGGATTCTTCATTAAGAGATAAGTTACTAAAATTAGGTGGCAAAGCTCAGGTTCCTTGTTTAATTATTAAAGGAGAGCCTTTATATGAATCTGATGATATCATACAATGGTTTAAGGAGGGTTTTAATGTTAGTTGATGAAATAAAGCAAACTATTTTAGAGGCGATTCCAGAGGCCTCTGCTTATGTGATGGATCCTAATAATGATGGCGAGCATTTTGAAGCCATTGTTGTTTCTGATACATTTCGAGAGTTGTCATTAGTAAAGCAGCATCAAGTTGTTATGAGAGCATTAACAGAAAAATTTGCAACATCCGTTCATGCTTTAGCATTAAAAACATTTACTCCAGAAAAATGGGAGTTAGAAAAAGATCGTTATAAAGGAGTTCAGTAATATGACAGAACAAACTATTAAAAATAAAATTGAAGAAGATATTAAATCAAACAATATTCTTTTATTTATGAAAGGTAATAAAATGGCGCCACAATGTGGTTTTTCGGCTCAAGTTGTTCATATCTTAAATTCAGTTGGTGTAGAATATGAAACACGGGATGTTTTACAAGATGAAGAGCTTCGACAAGGTATAAAAGAATATACCAATTGGCCAACGATTCCTCAACTTTATGTTAATCAAGAATTTGTAGGTGGTTGTGATATTATTACTGAAATGTTTCAATCTGGGGAATTAAAAAAGCTAATTTCTTCTTAATTTTTTATGACTACGGCTTGGGTTAGCTCATTACTTCAATGGTTTAATGAGTTTAAACGTGAGATGCCTTGGCGCTCTCATCCATCCCCTTATCACACTTGGATAAGTGAAATTATGTTGCAACAAACACAGGTTGTAACGGTTATTCCCTACTTTAAACGATTTATAAAGCGGTTTCCAACTATTAGAACGTTAGCTTTTGCAGATCAAGATGCTGTTCTTAAATATTGGGAAGGGCTTGGTTATTATTCTCGTGCTCGTAATCTTTATAAGGCAGCGAATGTTCTTGTAGATCGGTATCAAGCTGTTATGCCAAGTGATTTTGAGGAGTTGCAAACACTTCCAGGCATTGGTTTTTATACAGCCGCAGCTATTACATCTATTGCTTTTGAAAATCCTATTCCTGTTGTTGATGGTAATGTTTTACGTGTTTTTACTCGGTTTTGGGGGATTTATGATGATATTCGCCAAAATAATGTTAAAACAATGTTATTTCACAAGTTAGAAACGTATATCAAAGAGGTAAAACCATCTGATTTTAATCAAGCGATTATGGAATGTGGTGCTTTAATTTGTTTACCCCAATCACCATTGTGTACTCAGTGTCCATTAAAGCAAGCTTGTTTTGCTTATTTTCATCACAAGCAAACGGATTTACCTGTAAAATCACCTGCAAAAAAAGTTCCTACGTTAGATGTTGTGGTTGCTATTATCGTTAAGGATAATCAGTTGCTTATTACAAAGCGTCCTGATGATAAAATGCTAGGAGGTTTATGGGAATTACCGGGAGGTAAGATTGAAAATTCTGAAAGCCCAGAGCAGGCATTACAACGAGAATTACAAGAGGAATTAGGCGTTCAAACTGAGTTAGAGTCTTATCTTTGTCTCGTTAAGCATGCTTATTCTCATTTTAAGATTAAGCTTCAAGCGTATCGATGTAATATTGTATCAGGTAAACCAAAGCCTCTTTCTGCGGTGGATGTGAAATGGGTAACATTTTCTGATTTAAAGAATTATGCTTTTCCAAAAGCAACGCTTAAGGTTTTATCGGAATTAAAATAATCTATTACGTATTCATTGTTATTACACCGATCATTGATTCCTTAGTTTTTGGAGTTTTTCTTCTAGCTCATCTAATCTAACTGTTAAATCTTCTGGTAGCGAATCTAATCTAACTGTTGAATCTTCTGATAGATCATCTAATCTAACTGTTAAATCTTCTGATACAGAAAGTAATTCAACTTTAGTTTTATCTTCAGTATATATGTTACTTCCATTGAGTTGTTGATATAAACTGCTTAATGGATTTTCTTTATTCCAGGATAACGATATGTTCGTTGGATTGATTGTTAGATAAGCAATATGGACGTTATCTGATTTTGGTTGTGATTCCGAATTAGAAAGTATCATTTTGCAACTAGGGATATATTTTTTAAACATTGCTATTATATTTTGAATTAGACTTTTGTTTATTATTGCTATGTGCCTTGTTACTAATTTTTTCCCTTCGATTTTATGAAAGTTCTTTCAAAATATACGCCCTCATGCCACAGTTCTATTGTCTTTTTTGTAGCTGCTTTCATTTTAGCTTGTTCTGTTTCTTTTTTCTTAGCTTCTTTAATTGCAGTAGCTAGCTCAGTTGCTTCTAAATGATAATAATTAGCTAATTTTTCTAAATACTTAAATTGACTATTATTAGCTGTGGCTATTTCACTTACATAATACTTAGTAAATAATTTTTTAGCGATACGGTGTAGTGTTTTTTCTTCAAGTTGTCGGTTTAGCATATTAAAATCAATGGTTTTAGTTTTAGTATTTTTTTTTATTGAGACTTTATAGGGTATCTCAATTGAGCTCCAACCATTGCTATCATAGATTGGAGGCGATGGTGTTATTAATAGGTTTTTGTCATTTATAAAATAATTTAATGATTCATAAAAAAATCTGTTTGGATCATTCTTATTCCATAATAAAAATAGTCCATTATTTCTTGCTTCTAGCTTTTTAGCTGCATGTAAATATCCTGCTTCCTCACTGTGTTTAATATCATAATCTGGAATGCTATGTTTAAGCATTGTTTCTATTGTTTTTAATGTTTGATCATCAATTTCAAATTTAGTCGTAGTTTTTACACTATTAACTTGTCGTATTGTAGCTTTCGGAAATTTTTCTAGACTTGGTGGTAACATATTTCTTTTTTTATTTCTTTTTATTACGTAATGATTCTTCTAACATTAAATTAATTTTTTCTTTTCATGAAAGCTGTGCTTCTAATTTTGAATAATCCTTTTTACAAAGTAGGTAAGCTACATTTTTGATGTTTTTAAGTCTTGATTTTAGTAAGGGGATATTTATTTTTCCTGTTTGTTCATTTGTTGGTATCTTTAATTTGGATACACGAATATCTGGTATGACGGTGCTGGTTATGTTGATCTTTCCGTTATTTTTAAGATCACAGCCTAGAGCTTGATAATAATATCTATTCGGATCGTTATTGTTCCAACTTAAATATATCGTGTTTTTTTTAGAAAAAAGATAGGCAACTTCACACTTTTGATAAAGAGCTTCTATTACGTCATGAAATGGTACAGGTGATGATAGCGAGGCTCCTATTTCAAGTATGGTAGGCGATTTTGCTTCATGAATTTTTTGACGATTATATTGAGTGGTTTCAATCATGGGTTTTAGGGGGGCATGTGGTTGTTTTGTAAGCATAATTCTACAATCTGGAATTTCATTTTCAAGTAATTCTTGTAAACTATTTAAGATATTGTTTTGGGCGGTTGGCAAGATGCCTTGAGTTGGTTGTTGATTTGTAATTTGTGGCATTAGGTCAATCATGGTTATAGGTAATAGCTATTTAGTAATCTTCTGTTTTTTTAGGAGATTATAGCTTTTTTTTTAATTATTTTTAATTATTTTTATTTTTTTTGCTATTACTAAGGTTAGTGAAATGGTGATGGCTAATAAAATTACAACCAATAATGCCCAAATCCCACTAAATAAATTTTTCATGTACACTGTAAAAATAATTGCAACTAGGAAAAAAAATGGTATTTCATTAATTAACCGTAATTGCCATTCTTTGGGAGTGGTTTGTTTATTAATTAAACGCACTCTAATTTTGTTAATATAAATATTATAGATAATAAAGATTACAATCAGTAAAAATTTTAGATGCATCCATCCTTCTCGAAACACGCCTATTTTTATTGCTAATGTAACCCCCAGTCAAAATGTAATGAGTAAGGATGGTAATGTTATAATAAACCATACTTGTTTTGCGCCCGATTGAGCTAGTTCTATACTATCAAGACTGTTTTTTTCTAATGCTATCTATCAATTCGATTATTTTAGCTCTAGTGTTACAGCTATGGTTTTTAGATTTTTAATTTTAATTTCCATCGTACAATATTGAATATTTCATAAAGATTGCTCACAATTAGTTTACTTAAGTATATAAGAGGAATTATCAATATCGAAATGATATAATTTTTTAAATTAAGGAGTTAAGATAGTTTTTAGTTTTTTTAGATGATTAATGGGAGTTAGATCGGTTACCTTTGTTTTTCTTAAATCTAAAATTTCAAGATGGTTTAAGTTTTGTAATGCATTGATGTTAGTAATGGGTGTTTTGAATAAATGTAATACTTCTAATTTACTAAGGGATGCTAATGGGCTGATATTGGTTATCTTTGTATCGGATAAAAAGATAACTTGTAGATTTGTTAGTGTTTTTAATGCTTTGATGGTATTGATATTCGTATTTGATAAATAAACTACCTGTAAATCAAGTAATGTTTTTAATGGGTTAAGATTTTTAATGTTTTTTCCTCCAGATAAGGATAATTTATTTAGTTTTCTAAGGTTTTTAAGTGGTTTAATATCACTAATTTGGGATCTGAAAATAGCTAGTTTTTCTAAATTTATTAAGGTTTTTAATGCATCTATCGTTTTAATATGAGTTCCCCATATATAAAGTTCTTGTAAATTATTTAGATTTTTTAAGGGAGTAATATCGTTAATGTTTTTTCCTGAAATGGCTAGTTTTTTTAGTGTCTTTAAGTTTTCTAAATGGTTTATTTTGGTAATATTTGTTTTCCATAAATAAAGTGTTTGTAGATTTTTATAATTACGGATAGGACTTAAATCATTTATTTTAGTTTCATCTAAGTTTAATAATTTAATTTTTGTTAGGCTTTTTAATGGATTAATGTTGGTAATATTTGTTTTTTGTAAATTTAACTCAGTAAGGTTTGTACAGATATTACTAATTTTTTTTAGTGAGGCATTATTGCATACAGGAATTGTTAAGCAGGTGACACGTTTTAAGGTTTCATAATAGGTGTTGTTTGTTAAGAGTTGATTTAGTTCATCTATTGTTTGTATGGATTTAACTAAGTTGATTAATGTTATGTCTTTGCTATCTTTTTCTAGTGTTGTTAATACCATTTATTTAGGTTTATTTAATTTTTTTGAAATTGTGATGGCTAATGTTATGCTAATGGCAAATAATAAGACAACTAATAATGCCCATATGCCGCTAAATAAATTTTTCATATAAACGGTAAAGATGATTGCCACTAGAAAAAAGAAAGGAATTTCATTAATTAGTCGTAATTGCCAGCCTTTTGGTGTAGGTTGGTTATTGGCTAGTTTAATTCGTAATTTATTAATATAAAAGTTATACATAATAAATAAGATAACTAACATAAATTTCATGTGCATCCAGCCTTCTTTAAAGGCGCCAATTTTTATTCCTAAAGCTGTTCCAAACCCAAATGTTAAAATCATGGATGGTAAGGTAATGATATACCATACACGCTTTGCTCCTGATTTGGTTAATTCGATATTATCAGGACTATTTTTTTGAATAGCTTCTTTTTGGTAAATTAGCATCCGACCCAAAAAAAAGATACCAGAAAACCAGGATACCATGACAATAACATGAATGGCTTTTAAATATAAAATTGTCATAGGGGTATTATATAAATTTTTAGTCTATAAGGCTAATAAAATATCATTATTATGATATGATTTTATTATGCAAATTGATTTATTTAAAAAATACTTTAGGGTTTATTTTGCAGATACAGATGCAGCCCAAGTGGTGCATCACTCTCGGTATATTACTTGGTTAGAAGCTGCTAGAATAGATTATTTAGATCATATTGGGTGTTCTTATGTTTCTTTACAAGAAAAGCGTATTGGCTTAATGCCTGTATCAATAGCTATTAACTATCATAAACCTTTAAAATTTGGCGATCATTTTGGTATTGAAATTTCTATTGAATCACTTAAACATACGCAGGTTGTAATTAAGGGAGATGTAATTAGAGGTAATGATTTGTGTTGCACAAGTTTTGTAACACTAGCGTGTGTTAATGAAGAAACTTGGAAACCAATTAAAATTCCATCTTATTTAAAAGAAGCATTCGCCAATTAGTCACGTCTAGACTGTAGTTTAGCTAATAAGCGTAAAATTTCGATGTATAGCCAAATTAAGGTTACCATTAAACCAAATGCAGCATACCATTCCATATATTTAGGTGCGCCCTGCTCTGCTCCTTGTTCGATAAAATCAAAATCCATTACTAAGTTGAGGGCCGCAATACCAACAACAACTAAGCTTAATCCAATGCTTAATAAACCATTGCCATGAAACATCGTCATAGGCATTCCAAATAAGCTAAGAATAAATGTAATAAAGTAAAACAAACAAATTCCACCGGTTGCAGCTGCAACGCCTAGTTTAAAATTTTCAGTTACCTTAATCATTCCTGATTTATAGGCTCCTAAAAGACAAAAAAGTGTTGAAAATGTTAATCCAACCGCTTGAATAACAATGCCGGGGTACATTGCTTCAAAGCTTGCTGATAGGCCTCCAATAAATAATCCTTGAAAGGTAACATAAGCAGGTGCTGTAATATGAGCAATATTTTTTTTGAACATGGTAATTAATGCTGTGATAAGACCAAAAATACCGCCCATCATCATTAAACCAGTTACATTAAAACCTAAAAAGTATCGATTCCAAGTTACAGATGCAACACATGTTAAAATTAATAAGAGTATGCCTGTTTTGTTTACGGTTCCTTGAATTGACATTGTTTCTGATTCTGTCACGGAACGTTCATTATTAAAAACGGAAGCATTTAATGCTGGATTTGATGATTTAATCATAACGTTACTCCTTCATTTTTCTAAACATTTATTATAGCTTAAATCTATTAGATCGCAACATAAGATCCTTATATAATAATTGGATTTATGCGAGCTCTATGACATTATATTAATTAAATTTAAGATATGTTTAGCTCTAAAAATTGAATAATGTGTCTTAATTACTATTTAAGTTAGGTATGGTTCGGATTAAAAGTATATTTTTTCTAAATAACCTAAAAATTTAAAAATTCGTAATAATCTAAAAAATCGTAAATTTTTAATTCCAAGTAGAGATAAAACGCCAGGTAGAAAGAAGCTCATTAAGGTTGGTAAGATTGCAATTAAATCAATAATTCCAAAAAAGCTGCTAATATATGACTGTTTATCTTTGCTAGAATACATTTTTAGAGCATATTCAATGGTAAATATAAGTGTAAACAGCCATTCTAAGACTAGAAAAAACATATCATAGTTTTTAAAGCTTGTTTCAAGAATAAGACATAATGTGCTTAGTAGCACAACGCTATTAAGAAAATAATCACATTGTTTTCCTGCTAATGTTTGCGGTTCAAAAAAGCATTCATGAAAGATGGGTTTAAATGAGATAGATTTAAGTTTTTTAAGATATTTTTTAAGTATTTTAAATACCATCTAAACAACGTTTTCCACAAATACAATTTCTTTAAACCTGATAACTATTTTATAATCTTATTTGCTAATCAACTCTAAATCGTTATAATTAATTAAATAGTTTACTATCAGATTAAACAGGGATATATGTAAAAGGAGTTCAATGTGAGTAATAAAAATACAAATCAAACGTTAGAAGCAACAGCTTATTCAGAAATACAATCTATTTTAGCTGATCAGGCAGAATATTTGTTAGGTTATGAATCTAAAACAATTCCAAGTTCAAAATTGCATTTACCAGGATCTGATTTTGTTGATAGAATCTTTTTTCCTTCTGATAGAAATGCAAGAGTTTTAAGTAATTTACAGCGTTTATTTAATTCAGGCCGTTTGGCGGGTTCAGGTTATTTATCCATTTTGCCAGTAGATCAAGGAATAGAGCATTCTGCTGGAGCTTCTTTTGCACCTAATCCAGATTACTTTGATCCTGAAAATATTGTTAAACTTGCTATTGAAGGTGGTTGTAATGCTGTTGCCTCTACGTTAGGTGTACTTGGTTCCGTTTCTCGAAAATATGCTCATAAAATTCCGTTTATTTTAAAATTTAATCATAATGAATTTCTTTCATATCCAAATACCTACAATCAAATTTCCTTTGCATCTATTGATCAGGCTTATGATATGGGTGCTGTTGCTGTTGGTGCTACTATTTATTTTGGTTCAGCTGAATCTGAGCAACAAATTCAAGAAGTAAGTACGTTATTTGAGTATGCTCATGAAAAAGGCTTGGCAACTATTTTATGGTGTTATTTACGTAATAGTGATTTTAAAACGGCTGATAATGATTATCATACGGCTGCTGATTTAACGGGCCAAGCAAATCATCTTGGAGTAACGATTCAGGCTGATATTATCAAACAAAAATTACCTGAAACCAATGGTGGTTTTAATGCGATTAAATTTGGTAAAACACATCCGAAGGTATATTCAGAATTATCAACAGATCACCCTATTGATTTAACTCGCTACCAAATAGCAAATTGTTATATGGGACGAGCCGGTTTGATTAACTCTGGAGGTGCCTCTGGAGATAATGATTTGCAAGATGCTGTTGCTACGGCGGTTATTAATAAACGAGCTGGTGGAATGGGTCTTATTTCAGGTCGGAAAGCCTTTCAAAAATCATTACATGAAGGCATTCAGTTATTAAATGCCATTCAAGATGTTTACCTTTGTGACGACGTTACAATTGCTTAAGACTGGTTAAATTGCTTAACATAAGGGTATTATATATATTAGGTGATGATTAAATGAGTGATTGTGGTAATGTTCAAAAGGTATTTGTCCCCTCTTCAGAAGAAGAGAAGACTCAACTTGAATCTATTTCTGGTGTAGAAATATCTGAACGAGCAGCTGAACGAATTGTGTTTTTTTGCAAATCTGAAAACAAGGATCCTTCCGATTATGGATTAAGAGTTTCGGTAGTAAAAGATGGTTGTTCTGGAAACTCTTACACGATGGAGTTAGGCAGTGTTTCAGAAGCAAAAGAAAAAGGCGACAAAATTTTTATCGAACATGGTGCTACCGTTATTGTTGAAAAATTAAGTTATTTATTTGTTGTAGGGTCACGAGTTGATTACCATGAATCATTATTAGCATCAGGCTTTCAGTTAGTTAATCCTAATATTAAACGATCCTGTTCTTGTGGTAGTTCGTTTGCTGTGTAGTTTTAAATTTATCTAAAGTATTTTTATTATTTTAAACTCTTAATAAGGCATATTATATTGTATACTTTTGATAACTTAAGGTTATTTTATGAAAACAATTGTATGCTTATCATCCCAAGGTTGGAACTCAGATTTATGGACGAATAAA
>MDSY01037109.1_pt1 | contig 10180 bp, 9 predicted proteins | sample 811131 | NCBI WGS metagenome assembly MDSY01 (sample SAMN05326643, study PRJNA326480) | marine metagenome | isolation source: seawater | place: Atlantic Ocean: South West | collected 2010
ATTCTTTATTATCAATCGAAAATGATCCCAGATATGAGTTTGAAAAAGTTGATATTTGTAATTCAAAAGATATTGACCTTGTTCTTAATAAACATAAACCAGATATAATTATGCATTTGGCTGCTGAATCTCATGTTGACCGGTCTATAGATAGCCCTAGAAAATTTATTGAAACCAATATTTTAGGTACTTATGTCTTACTGGAGCAATCAAAAGAATATTGGTTGAGTTTAAATGATAAGAAAAAAAATGGTTTTAAATTTCATCATGTTTCTACTGATGAAGTTTATGGTGACCTAGGTCAAAAAGACATTTTATTCACTGAGAAGACACCATATGCACCAAGCTCACCATATGCAGCATCAAAGGCAAGCTCCGATCATTTAGTTCGCGCATGGCATCGGACTTTTAACTTACCGACATTAATCACTAATTGTTCTAACAACTATGGGCCATATCAATTTCCTGAAAAGCTTATACCTCTTATGATTCTAAATGCTATTGAAGGAAAACCATTACCAGTTTACGGGAATGGAAAACAGGTTCGCGATTGGTTATATGTTGACGATCATGCTAAGGCACTTCTTTTAGTTGCACTGGAGGGTGAAATTGGAAGTACATATAATATTGGTGGAAATAATCAACTCCAAAATATTGAAGTAGTACAAATCATATGCGATATTTTAGATGACTTAGCACCAAGTAAGATTGACAACATAAAACACTACAAACAACTAATTACCAATGTAGAGGATAGAGCAGGACATGATTTAAGATATGCAATTGATGCAACTAAGATTACTAAAGACTTAAATTGGAAACCTGATGAAACTTTTGCATCTGGCATCAAAAAGACAGTAAAGTGGTATTTAGAAAACATAAATTGGTGTGATCGTGTTAAAGATGGAAGCTATCAAGGAGAGAGACTAGGAACTAGTCAATCATGAAAGGTATTATTCTAGCAGGAGGTTCTGGTACTAGGCTGCATCCCATCACTAAGGGTGTTTCAAAACAGTTACTTCCTGTTTATGACAAGCCAATGATTTATTATCCTTTATCAGTTTTAATGTTAGCGGGTATCGAAGACATATTAATTATTACAACACCCTCAGATCAATCTAGTTTCAAAAGTATTCTGGGTGATGGTAGTCGTTTTGGAATTAAATTAAGCTACGAAATTCAATCAAGTCCTGATGGGTTGGCGCAAGCTTTTATTATTGGTGAGGATTTTATTGGTGATGATAGTGTATGTCTTGCGCTTGGAGATAATATTTTTTGGGGCCATGGTTTTACTTCAATGCTAGAAAAATCAGCATCTAGACAAAAAGGTGCAACTATATTTGGTTATCAAGTGAATGATCCTGAAAGCTTTGGTGTTATTGAGTTTAATGACAATAAGATTGCTATAAGTATTGAAGAAAAACCAGAAAAAGCAAAATCAAATTTTGCTGTTACAGGCTTGTATTTTTACGACAATAATGTGGTTGAAATGTCAAAGAGAGTTAAGCCATCAGCTAGAGGTGAGCTAGAAATAACAGCTCTTAACCAAATGTATTTAGATAAAGGGGAGCTACATGTAGAGTTACTTGGACGTGGCTTTGCTTGGCTTGACACAGGAACACATGAGTCTCTTTTGCAAGCATCTGTATTTGTAGAAATGATAGAAAGACGTCAAGGATATAAAGTAGCCTGCCTTGAAGAAATAGCTTGGAAGAATGGATGGCTAACAAGTAATGATATAAAAAAAATTAGTGACGAAATGCCTATGAATATTTATAGGAAGTACTTAAAAAGCTTGCTTGTAGACTAAAGTTAATTTTAATGCCTAATACGATTATTGGAAAAGGTATGATAGCGCAAGCTTTTTTAAAAAGTGCTTCAAATAACTGTATATTTTTTTGTTCTGGAGTTTCAAATTCAAAAGAAACTAGTAGAGCTGAATTTATTAGAGAAATTGAAGTATTTAATAAAACTATCAAAAACAAAACTATCAAAAATAAAACGGTCATTTACTTTAGTAGTTATATTGCCGAATCTTCTACAACTCCGTATGCACTACATAAAAAAAATATGGAAAATATAATAGAAAATACTTGCGATAAGTATTTAATTATTAGACTTCCTAGTGTTGTCGGACTAACAAAAAATAATACATTAATTAGTTACTTTATTAAGATGATTTTAAATAATAAAGTTATAAAAATTGAAAAGGATGCAAGAAGACATTTGATTGATGTAGAAGATGTTGTAAGAATTACCGATTATTTAATTAGTAATAATTGCTACAACAAATCTATTTCAATTGGATCTAAATCTAGTATTTCTCCTTTAGAGTTAATACGTTTAATCTCAAACGAATTAAATATCAATCAAATCAAGTATGAGCTTTGCGATGGAGGGAATAATCAATATTCTAATATAAATGTTATGGAGACAATTCTCCCCAAAAAAGATAAAATTATGAATAAGTCCTATAATGAAAAACTAATTAAGAAATACTCTAAAGACATAAAGAGTTTATTGTTAGGAGATCAGTTATAGAATGAAAAAAACAAGACATACTGGCAAACAATTTAAAAATTCATGAAAGGCATATCAAATAAGCACATATTTATGTGCATTGAGAATGATAGCTTTTTGCAATTATTTGTAGACGTATTGGTAAGTAAAACAAATTTAAATAAAGATGACTTTGCAATTGTTATTATTCCGTTAAAAACAAGACACCCTTTTAATAAAGCCATTGATGCAGAATTTATTGATTACAATGAGAGTCTTATTCCTGATTTAGTTAATGCAAAATCTTTGACTTTCATGTCATTAAACAATTGGAACTCAGTTGTTCTTAATAAATTAGTAGATCAGGACAATAAAATTGTAAACAAGATATTCATTTTTATTGGTGATGATGAGATTGATAGATGGAATAAAAACTTTAATATAAACACTTTTTTAAAAGAAGATGAAAGCCAACATATTTCCTCAGAAGTAATTAAAGCGCTTTCATACAGACTTAACTTTATAATGTCTCATAAATATTTCTATGATGTTTTAAAAAAAATACTTAGTATAGATAAAATTAATGTCATAGATGCCTCGCTTACTTTTGATATTTTATTAACAGATCAGTCCGAAAAATTATTTCATATCGTTAAGTCGAGCTTCAAAAAGAATGAAAAGATATTAATAGGCTCAAAAGCAAATAGCTTTGGTTTCAGGGCAACAACTAAAATTTTGAATTCTTTTTATAAGCTGGAAACAATTAATAACTATAAATTTGTCTGTCTTAATCAAGGAAAGCATAGAATCGCTTTGATGTTATACGTTTTTTTCTTTAGATTATTTAAAAAAATCAATTTGCAGGTAGAATTTTTTCCCACAACAGAAGCGCTTACATATAATTCAATGGTGTCATCGATATCATATTTTATTTTGCAAGATAGAGGTGGCGTTAGCACAGCAAGAAATTTTGCAAAATGGGGGTGTGGTGTTTTGTGCGTAATGCAAGACTCTCCTAATTCAGGGGTTTTTAAAGATGTTTATAAAATTGATTTAATTGATTTTGAAAACTATGATGAAATCGCAAATAAAATAAAAAATAGCCAGCACATTAATGTTCAACTCAACAGAATGAAAATCATGGATGAAGAGTTAAGATCAATTGATCAGCTTTCTAAAATATATAATTAAATGAAATTAAACTAATATGAATACAGATTCTACTCTTAATTTATTAGGACGAAACAAGGAACTTTTTGAAGAAGACGCCACTAATTATAATAAAAAACTGAAAGAAATAGTTTCTTTATCATCTTTCCTCGTGATTGGTGGGGCTGGATCAATTGGGCAAGCAGTAGTTAAAGAAATTTTTAAACGCAATCCATGCAAATTACATGTGGTAGATATCAATGAAAATAATTTAACAGAATTAGTAAGAGACATAAGAAGTTCATTTGGATATATCGATGGTGATTTTAATACTTTTGCATTAGATATTGGTTCAATAGAATATGATGCATTTATTCAATCAGATGGAAAATATGATTATGTATTGAACTTATCTGCTCTCAAACATGTTCGTAGTGAAGAAGATCCTTTCACATTGATGAGAATGATTGATGTAAACATTTTTAATACTGATAAGACAATCAAGCAATCAATTGAAAATTCAACAAAAAAATATTTTTGTGTTAGTACCGATAAGGCAGCTAACCCAGTAAATATGATGGGTGCCAGCAAAAGAATTATGGAGATGTTTTTAATGCGGAGGTCACATGATATTAAAATATCCACTGCGAGATTCGCCAACGTTGCTTTTAGTGATGGCTCACTTTTACATGGATTTAATCAAAGAATCATAAAAAGGCAACCAATAGCTGCACCAAATGATGTAAGACGATATTTTGTTACTCCTAAAGAAAGTGGCGAGTTATGTCTAATGAGCTGTATTTTTGGTGAAAACAGAGATATATTTTTTCCAAAGCTTAGCGAATCACTTCACCTCATATCATTTTCAGATATTGCTCTTAAATATCTTAATTCAGTTGGATATGATGCCCACATTTGTAACTCTGAAGATGAGGCAAGAGAACTTATAAAAAGTCTGCCAGAGCAAAATAAATGGCCTTGCTTATTCACTAAAAGTGACACCACTGGTGAAAAAGACTTTGAGGAGTTTTATACCAATAAAGAAAAGGTTGATATGAAAAAATTTAAAAATATTGGTGTTATAAAAAATGAACCAGATTATGATGAAAATATGTTGAATTATTTTGAAGATGCAATCTTTAAAATTAAGAAAAATAATAATTGGAGTAAAAAATCAATTGTAGATGAGTTCCTTAAGATGATACCTGAATTTAAGTATGTTGATAAAGGCAAATATCTTGGTGGGAAAATGTGATGTTTGAAAATATTATTGATTTTATTCAAAAAACATATAAGTCTAATAGTTTTATATCTTTGCATGAACCGAGATTTCTTGGCAATGAAAAAAAATATGTAAATGAATGCATTGATTCTACTTTTGTTTCATCTGTTGGCAAATATGTAAATATATTTGAAGAAGAGATAGCAAAATATATAGGCGCTAAATATGCTATCGCAACCAGCAATGGAACCTCGGCACTTCATGTATCTCTCTTACTGGCTAATGTTAATAAAAATGATGAAGTTATAACTCAATCTTTAACTTTTGTTGCTACATGCAATGCAATTAGTTATTGCGGCGCACAACCAATATTTATTGACGTTGACACCGATACAATGGGTTTATCACCATCTGCATTGAAATGTTTTCTTAAAGAAAATACAACTATTAAAAATAAACAATGCATAAATAATATAAGCGGTAAAATAATTAAAGCATGTGTTCCAATGCATACGTTTGGACACCCATGTAAAATAGATGAAATTAAACAAATTTGTGATGAGCATTATCTATTTCTAATAGAAGATGCTGCTGAAAGTGTTGGGAGTACATATAAAGACAAACATACTGGAACTTTTGGCCAATTAGGAGTTATGAGCTTTAATGGAAATAAAATTATTACATCGGGTGGAGGAGGCTGTATTGTTACAAATGATAAAACTCTTGCAAAAAAAGCTAAACATTTAACCACAACTGCCAAAGTGCCACACAAATGGAATTTTAATCATGATATGGTTGGCTATAATTATCGTATGCCAAATATTAATGCAGCTTTACTTGTTGCGCAGCTTGAAAATCTAAATAATTTCCTTATAAGCAAACGAAAGCTTGCTAAAATTTATGAAGAATTCTTTAAAACTCAAGAATATACTTTTTTTAAAGAACCAAAACTTAGCAAATCTAATTATTGGTTAAATACACTTCTTCTTAAAGATAAAAGACAACGGGACAAATTTTTAAAAGAAACCAACTCAAATAATGTTATGACTCGTCCAATATGGATAATGATGCATAAGCTTCCAATGTTTGAACATGCTCAATGTGGGGATTTAACTAATTCAAAATGGTTAAATGATCGTGTTGTCAATATACCAAGTAGCGTAGTCATATGAAGAGTATTGTTTTAATTGGTGGAGGAGGTCATTGCAAATCAGTAATTGATGTTATTGAAGAAGAGGGTCGATTCAAGATAGCAGGAATAATAGATAGGCATGATCTATTAGGAACTAAAACTTTAGGCTATTCGGTTTTTGGTATTGATGATGATATGTCAAAGTTAGCAAAAAAATATAAATATGCACTAATAACAGTAGGTCAAATAAAATCCCCTTCTCTTAGAATCAAGTTATTTGATTTAGCTATTAAATCAGGCTTTACTATGCCCGCGATCATTTCACCAAATGCATATGTGTCAAAGCATTCATCTATTGGAAATGGCGTTGTTGTTATGCACAATGCAATAGTAAATTCAAATACATCAATAGGAGATAATTGCATTATCAATTCAAAGGCACTTATCGAGCATGATTGTGAAATATCTGAGCATTGTCACATATCTACAAATGCAACCATAAACGGCGGAGCTAAGGTAGAATCGGGTTGCTTTGTTGGTAGTAGTGTTACTACTAAAGAGTTGGTTGTTATAAAAGAGAACAGTTTTATCAAAGCTGGTAGTTTAGTTAAATGAGTGTGTTTATCATTGCGGAAGCTGGTGTTAATCATAACGGATCAATTGACCTTGCTAAAAAGCTTATTGATGTTGCTTCTAACGCAGGAGCAGATGCTGTTAAATTTCAAACATTTAAAGCAAAAGATCTAGTTAGCAAAAATGCTCAAAAAGCGGAATATCAAAAAAAAATGACAGATACAAAAGAATCCCAATTTGATATGTTAAAAAAATTAGAACTTGATGCTGCAACTCATAAAAAACTTATTTCTCACTGCAAAAGCAAAAGAATAATATTTTTATCTAGTCCTTTTGATCTAGATAGCATCAAGCTTTTAAAAGATTTAAGTTTAGAGATATTTAAAATTCCTAGTGGCGAGATTACAAATCTTCCATATCTAAGAGAAATAGGAAAATTAAATAAGAACGTAATTCTTTCAACAGGTATGGCGCATATGTCAGAGATCAAAGATGCAATAGATATTCTTTTAGATGCAGGAACAAAAAAAGATAATATTACTATATTACATGCAAATACAATGTATCCAACTCCCATGGAGGATGTAAATCTTAGAGCCATGAAAGCTATAGGAGAAACTTTTGATATGGCTTACGGTTATAGTGATCACACTTTAGGTATTGAGGTAGATATTGCAGCAGTTGCAATGGGTGCAAGCTGTATAGAAAAGCACTTTACTCTTGATAAGAGTATGAACGGGCCAGACCACAAAGCTAGTCTTCAACCAGATGAGTTGAAGGCCATGATAAAAGCAATACGAAATATAGAAGTAGCTCTAGGCAGTGCTATAAAAAAACCATCAAAAAGTGAGTTGCAGAATATTAAGATAGCTAGAAAATCAATAGTAGCTAAAAAAGATATTAAAAAAGGTGATATTCTAAGTCATGATAATCTTGCAATCAAAAGACCAGGCAATGGCATGAGCCCTCTAAGGTGGGACGAAATTATAGGCACAATAGCAACTTGCAACTATAATGAGAATGATTTAATTGACCAAGAGTAAGCTGTTATAGAAAAAATATATAGCAATTAGCAGCAAAAAAATATGAAAAAAAAGATTTTAACAGAGGCCAGCGGTAGCCTAGTCTCAGGATATTTAATTAAAGCTATAAAAGATAGTGGACATATTTCTGTTGCATCTGATGTGGATAAAGACAACCATGGTTTTTATTTGGCTGATGAGTTTATTAAACTACCATACAGTTCTGATCAAAATTTGTGGGCAATAATTGAGCAAAAGCTAGTTGAATACAATATCGATATAGTCATACCATCTTTTGATGAAACTATTATGGAATGGTCAAAAAGAAAAGAATATTTCAAAAAAAAAGGAGTACACGTAATAATATCTCATGAAGACACGCTCAAGGTTTTTTTAGATAAATATAATGCATATCAATTTTGCAAAACACACAACATACCTACTCCTAAAACATCACTAACTCAGGATTATCAAGTTGTAAAGCCTAGATTTGGAAGAGGTGGAAGTGGCGTATATATTGGTGATAAGAAGCAAGATATGAAAGGAATGATTTCACAGGAGTTTATAAAAGGAATCGAATATACAGTAGATTGTCTTTTTGAAAAAAATGGTAAGCCTGTTTATATTATTCCTAGACAGCGAATGGATATAAAAGATGGAAAATCTACAAAAGGCTTAGTTGTAAAACATGAAGAGATGATTAAGCTTGTAAAAAAAATGGCAAAACAGATAAAGCTAGAAGGCCCTATAAATTTTCAATTTATAGAAGAAGAAGATTGTTCCTTGTACTTCTTAGAAGTGAATCCAAGAATAGCAGGGGGTATGGCCTTAGGAATGGCAGCCAGCGAAAATTGGATCAACCCTATTATAGATAACTTTATTCAAGGTAATCCGATTAAGCCAAAGCCAATTAAATTTAATCTTAAAATGATGAGATATTATGCTGAATGCTTTATATAAAGACATAGATTGGTCTTCAATAACAACAGTTGGTTTTGATATGGATGGTACTCTGTACGATGAATATGATTTTATTAAACAAGTTTACTCAGAAATTAATACACAATTGATTCAAAATAATGAAATCCTTTTATTCATGAATCAAAAGTGGATTGAAAAGGGAAGCTCATATCCTCATATTTTTGACGAGGCATATGAAAGATCCAATAATGTTTCATATAGCCAACAAGAATTTGTAAAGAAGGCGCTATATATTTTTAGAAACTATAAACCCCGCCTTTTTTTATCAGAGAGAAATAAAACCTTGTTGTCGTATTTCCAAAGAAATTTTAAATTATTTTTAATTACAGATAGTCATTATCAGCTTCAAAAAAATAAATTTATATCTTTAAAACTTTCTCAATATTTTGATGAGTGTAATGTAATTTTTACAGGCGAGCATTCTATTGAATATCATAAACCTAGTACTAAATCTTTAGAATTTATAAATCTTGAAACAGATAAAAGTGTATTTTTTGGTGATAGAGACCTTGATAGAGAATTCGCATTTTCTTCAAATATACAATTTCAAAGAGTTTCTAATATGATTGCAGTAGAGTCATGAAAAAAAAGATTTTAGCATTTACAGCAATTCGCTCAGAGTATGATTTATTGAGTGGTTTGTATATCTTGTTAAGCAAGGATGAGGATATTGAATTTAAGATTATTGTTTCAGGTTCTCACTTGTCTAAAAGAGGGGGATTTACTTTTAAAGATATCGAAGAAGATGGATTAGATATTTTAGCTAAGATCGAAACCCTTGAGGACTTAGATACTAAAGCATCTAGAATTAAGTCAGGAGCAGCGTTGTTACAAAATTCTATAGATGTTGTATCCGAGTATAAACCAGATATGATAATCTATGCAGGGGATAGAGAGGAGGTAATTATAGCCTCAATTATAGGTGGCTATTTAGAGATTCCTACGATACATTTTTTTGGTGGAGATCATGTAAAAGATTCTCACATTGATAATCCAGTTAGACACGCAACCTCAAAAATGTCTACCATCCACATGGTCTCAACTGATGAACATGCTAAAAGATTAATTAGAATGGGGGAAGATAAGAGTAGGGTTTTTAATATTGGTAGTGTTGCTTTAGATAAGTTCAAGAATGAGGAGATATATACTTTTGAGGAGATTAAAAGTTTATTTAATATACCAAAACACATCAAAAATTATGCCATTTTGATTTTCCATCCAATACCAAAAGAGAGAAGTGAATCAGCTAAAATTTTTGAGAATGTGCTACTTTCTTTAAAGAAAAAAAATATTTTCACTTTTGTAAGCTATCCAAACATAGATCCTGGAAGCAGTGAAATAATTTCTATTATTGAAAAATATAAAGATATATCTGGCTTCTATTTTTATAAAAGCCAACCAAGAAAAATATTTCTATCTATTTATAAAAATGCAGATTTTATAATAGGAAACTCATCTTCAGGTATTCTCGAGTCTGCTAGCATACCTATTGCTGCAATTAATGTAGGATATAGACAATCCAGCAGGACTCCTAATAAAAATATAATTTTTACTGATACAACATTATTAGATATAGAAAATGCCATTGACAAAATAAAAACA
>MDSY01002516.1_pt1 | contig 10179 bp, 7 predicted proteins | sample 811131 | NCBI WGS metagenome assembly MDSY01 (sample SAMN05326643, study PRJNA326480) | marine metagenome | isolation source: seawater | place: Atlantic Ocean: South West | collected 2010
CCCTGACCCTGTTATCACGATGTAACTTTTGTATCCACTCCAAATTAATAATTGGAACAACCCCAACAAGTAAATCAACATGTTTAGCTACATCTATTCCTGGGCCTACGTATCCACCATGAAGCCCTTCATAAAATAGTAATTCTGAACTTGCGTCTTCCCAGGGAGTCATGCTCCCTGTTTTTTGTTTAAAAATTATAGCCTGTTCTTCAGTATGAACATAACGACGCGTTTTATATTTTCCATTTTTACCAAATTGATGAAATGTTTTTGCTAAATCACTTAATAAATTAGCGTCCGGACTAAAGTGACTAAAATCTATTTCTGAATTATGTCGATTCTTTTTAATAAGCTTATCCATTTCATATCTTTCATATCTGTGAAAAGCATCCCCTTCAATAATATCAGCATCAATACCATCTCTAGTAAAGATATGCTGAAAGCTTTCTCTAACAGTAGAGGTTCCAGAACCAGATGAACCTGTAATTGCAATAACTGGATATTTTTTAGACATAATCTTTACCCTTACTTAATAGATTTCATTTATAAAACACTGTTTTGATATTGCTGATAATAATCTGACACTAACTCTACTTCATTTTTTGCTCCAATAACTACTGGAACTCTTTCATGAATACTTTGAGGCTGAATATTTAAAATATTTTCAATTCCATCGGTACACAGACCCCCGCATTGCTCTAAAATAAAAGCCATCGGATTAATCTCATACATCAACCTAAGTCTTCCTAAATGTTTTGAATTTTTGTTGTCTCGTGGATATAAATAAATTCCGCCACGCGTTAAGATTCGATTTACGTCAGCAACTAGAGAAGCGACGTAACGCATATTAAAATTTTTACCCCTAGGCCCAAGATCGCCTAGTTGACAATCTTTAATATATTTTTTAATAGAAGTCCCCCAATATCTTTCGTTACTCATGTTAATGGCATATTCCTCAGCTTCCATAGGTATTTTTATATTTTCATCAATCAGTATAAAATTATTTTTAGCTCTATCTAAACAAAATTTGAAAGTGCCTTTTCCAAAAGTAATTACAAATTGTATAGACGGGCCAAAAACACTAAAACCTGCGGCTATTTGTTTCTGACCCTTTTGTAAAAAATCTTTTTTGTTTAATTTATTTTTATGGAGTACTTCATATATTGAAAAAATTGATCCAACAGAAACGTTTGCTTCAATATTTGACGATCCATCTAGAGGATCAAAAAAAACTAAAAGTTGCTTTTCAGACCTAACTTTGTCAAAAATAATTTCTTCATCAATTTCTTCTGATACAGCCCCAATAACTGAATTTGTTTTTTTTAATTCATTAATAAAAATATCATTTGAATCTACATCCAGTTTTGTTTGTTGTTCTCCTTGTATGTTTATTTTTTTTATCTTACCTAGATTTTTTAATAAAGGCGCTTTTTCAATAATACTACTCGTTTTTATTATAGATTTTACAACACAATTAATTGCTTCTTTTAAATTTTCGGAAATTTCATGGTCAGTTAAAAATTTTTGAAGATTCATAAAATTTATACTTTTTTAAATTCTAAATATTCTTGATGTCATAATATCATTTACTTTAGTCAATTTGTATTTTAAGGTAAACTCTCATTTAATTAATATAATAATAAGATAAACTTAATGCTAAATATTTCCTCTCGCCAACTCCGTATCTTTGTCTCAGCTGCAAAACATCTAAATTTTACTCGCGCAGCTGAGGAGGTTCATATTTCACCGCCAGCAATATCTATGCAAATCAAAGAGATTGAGTTACAAGTTGATGCTCCATTATTTATAAAAGAAGGTAGGAAGTTAAAACTTTCTCCTGCAGGAGAATATTTCTTAAATCATGCACGCCATATTTTACAAACATTAAACGAGAGTGAAAAAGTTATTAACCAGATTAAAGGGACCCATATTGAAATAATCAAAGTCGGAATTATAAGTACAGCGCAATATTTTTTACCTCAAGTTCTTAAACAATTTAGAAAGAAGCATTCAGAATATAAAATAATACTTGAAATAAGAAATCGGGAGCAGCTTGTTGAATTACTCAGAGATGGTCAGATTGACATTGCTATAATGGGATTAGTGCCAAAAGAAATTGATACTAAAGTTTATACAATCACTAACCACCCTCATGTCTTTATTTCTAACCTTGATCACTCGTTGACACACCTAAAAAAAATTCGGCCTGAAGCGTTAAACGATTTTGATTTTATAAGTAGAGAAAAGGGCTCTGGGACAAGAGCACACATGGAAACTTTCATTCAAGATCACGACATTAATCCTAATATTATTATGGAAATGTCGAGCAATGAAAGTATAAAACAAGCAGTGATAGCAGGACTAGGACTCTCTTTTGTTTCACACCATACCATTGCGAGTGAGATAAAACATGGCCAGCTTAAAGTGCTAGAAGTAATAAATACACCCATTAACCGTAAATGGCATGTAGTTACACTAAATCCTATGTCAATTAATCGTTCTGTTGAATTATTAAAAGACTTTATCCTTGATCAATCTGAAATAATTATAAGCAAACTCTTATCTTAGATATGCGACTTAGGAAAATCTAAAGATTTAATAACGTCCACAAGTTTTATTACTGCTTCTGTTTTTACTCCACTTTTTCTATAGGCCAATGCAACTCTTCTAAACGGGACAGGGGACTCAAAAGTGATTGTTTTAACTAGCGGGTTATTATATTTAACCGTGGTTGCACTTTGAGGCAATACTGATATGCCTAAACCTGAAGCGACCATACTTCTGATATATTCCAAAGAATTGCCTAATTGAATCTCGCTATTTTTTGAAAGACCGGGGCAAGCCTCGGTTACTTGATTACTAAAACAATGTGTTTTATCTAATAATAAAACTTTTTCTTGGGCTAAGTCTTTAGCTTTAATTGTGTTTTGTTCATTCCAATGATGGCTTAAGGGCACTATAACAACGAATGGTTCATCATATAATATTTCAATTTCAATACCCGGAATATCGAATGGGAGAGCAATCACAGCTGCGTCAATGATTCCTGACTTTAATTCAGTTTCTATATTTTGTGTAATGTTTTCATGAGCTTGGAGTGGCATATTGGGTGCATATTTTTTTAGTTCTGGGATTATTAATGGTAATAAATAGGGGGCGATAGAGTAAATTAACCCCAACTTAAATGGGAGATCAAGTTGTTTGTCGCCATTGGCAGACAAGTCTTTTATTTTTGAAGCTTCATTTAAAACAATTATTGCTTGGTCAATTATTTTTTGGCCAATTGGGGTAATTTTGACGTCGCCGCCTGCCCCAACACTTCTTTCAAATAAAGATACATTTAATTCCTGTTCTATCTTTTTTATTCCCAAGCTAAGAGCTGGCTGGCTGACAAATGATTTTTCAGCTGCCTTACGAAAATTTTTTTCGCGGGATAAAGCAACAATAAATCTTAATTCACTTAAAGTCATTTAATATTTTTAAATGTCTAAATTACTTGCAGCTAATGCATTACTTTCAATAAACTCTCGTCTCGGAGCAACCTCGTCACCCATTAATCTCGTAAAAGTTTCTTCTACTGCGGTTGTATCTTCAATTGTAACTTTTAATAACCGTCGAACTTTAGGATCCATTGTTGTTTCCCAAAGCTGTTCTGGATTCATTTCTCCCAGACCTTTATAACGTTGAATATTTAAATTTCTTTTAGCCTCACCCATTAACCAGGCTAATGCGTCGTGAAAATTATTAACTCTTTCTGATTTTTCACCCCGAAAAATTTGGCCATCTTCACCAATTAAATTTTTTGTTAGCTCCGCTGATTTTATTATTTGCCTATATTCACCGCTAAGTAAAAACTCTTCGTCCAATTTGCTTGTTTGTAAATTACCATGAATAAATTGATTAATTTCAATAAAATATTTGTTTGAATCCTCATTTTGCTTAACTTCGAAATTAATGTTATTCATTGGCATTAAAACTTTTAATTCTCCAGCATATTTTTGAGTTTTTTCTTTATCATCTAAGTCAATTGGGCCTAATGAGTGCATAGCTCTTAACAAAGATACGTCATATCGAGATGCGAGTCGTCTAATAATAGCCTCTGTTAAGACCATCTCCCTTGCAATATCCCCCAAAACACCTTCTGTTAGTGTTTCACCGCCTTTACGAGTTAACAAGCTTGCTCCTTTTAAAGCCGAATCCACTAAATATTGATCTAATTCTTGTTCGTCTTTTAAATATCTTTCGTCTTTGCCTTGTTTAACTTTATATAGGGGTGGTTGTGCTATATAAACATATCCCCTTTCAACTAACTCATACATTTGTCTAAAGAAAAATGTCAGCAGCAATGTTCGAATATGTGCGCCATCTACATCAGCATCTGTCATTATTATAATTCTATGGTACCTAAGTTTTTCAACGTCGAATTCTGGATGAATGCCGGTGCCAAGGGCAGTTATTAAAGTGACAATTTCTTGCGAAGCAAGGATTTTATCGAGTCTTGCTTTTTCAACATTTAAAATTTTTCCCTTCAGGGGTAGAATCGCTTGATTTTTTCTATCTCTTCCTTGTTTCGCTGATCCGCCAGCTGAATCACCTTCGACCAAATATATTTCACATTGCGCGGGATCTTTTTCCTGGCAATCCGCTAACTTTCCTGGCAGCCCAAGTGAGTCCATAACCCCTTTTCTTCTAGTCATATCTCTCGCTTTTCTTGCTGCCTCCCTAGCACGCGCAGCATCTACAATTTTATTACAAATAATTTTTGCGTCTTTAGGGTGTTCTAATAAAAATTCAGTCAGTTTTTTTCCAACCACATCTGAAACGATTGGCTGTACCTCACTTGAAACTAGTTTGTCTTTTGTTTGTGAAGAAAACTTTGGATCAGGGACTTTAACAGACAGAACACATACAAGGCCCTCTCTCATATCATCGCCACCTGTTTCAACTTTTGCTTTTTTTGCAAGTTCATTTGACTCTATATATGTATTAATTGTTCTAGTGAGGGCAGCCCTTAACCCAGTTAAGTGGGTGCCGCCATCTCGCTGAGGTATATTGTTTGTAAAGCATTGTACATTTTCTCCGTAACTATCATTCCACTGCATACTAACTTCCATAGTTATCCCATCTTTTTCGACACTTTCCGCATAAAAAATATTCTCATGCAGAGTAGACTTAGATCGATTCATATACTCCACAAAACCCTTTATGCCTCCAGAGGAAGAAAAATTTTCTGTCTTTCCAGACCTGTGATCAACTAATTCTATATTGACGCCGTTATTTAAAAAAGATAACTCGCGAATTCTTTTTGCTAGTAAATCAAAATGAAAATCGATGTTAATGAATGTTTCTACTGAGGCCATAAATGTTAATTCTGTACCCATTTTTTGCGTGTCGCCAAGAATCCTTAAAGGAGCAACAATCTCTCCTCTTTTAAATTCAACTTCGTGTATTTTTTTGTCTCTGTAAATCCTCAACTTCAACCAATCAGATAAAGCATTTACAACAGACACCCCAACTCCATGAAGCCCGCCTGAAACTTTATACGAATTTGAATCAAACTTTCCACCTGCATGTAGCTCTGTCATCACAATTTCTGCCGCAGACCTTTTAAATTCATCATCTTCCTTAATGTCTGTCGGGATTCCTCGGCCATTATCTGTGACAGTTATAGAATTGTCGGGATGAATTATTACTTTTATTTCGTCACAATGCCCTGCTAAAGACTCGTCTATGGCATTATCTAAAACTTCAAAAACCATATGGTGTAACCCGCTTCCGTCAGATGTGTCCCCGATATACATACCCGGTCTTTTCCTTACAGCGTCGAGCCCCTTTAAAACTTTTATACTTTCTGAATTGTATTCATTCGCTTCTATATTTTTTTTTGTGGCCATAGTGTTTTTCTTTTTTTTTCAAAAATTAAATGCGCATTGGCATTACAACATACTTATATTTTTTGTCATCTGGAATTGTTACCAAACAACTGCTTGCAGAATCTTTAAATGCAATAGTTAATTGATCGGATTGAATGTTTGTTAGAACGTCAATTAAGTAAGTAACATTAAATCCGATATCAATTTTTTCTCCTTTGTAATCAATCTCCAGCTCTTCTTCGGCTTGTTCTTGTTCGCTGTTATTACTAACAAGCTTTAAGTTGTTTTTTTCTACAACCATCCTTATTCCCCTATATTTATCATTTGATAAAATAGAAGCTCTCAACATCGAATCTAGTAATAGTGCACGCTTTATATTGAACGCATTAGTATGACCTTCTGGAATAACTCGACTGTAATCTGGAAATTTACCGTCAATTATTTTGGTTATCATATCAATATCGTTAAATTTAAAATGTACTTGATTGCTAGAAAAGCTTATTTCTAAGGGCTCGTCTGTATCTTTTAATAACTTTACTAATTCCACAATGGTTTTTCTAGGAACAATAACTTGTGCAGATTGAGACGGTGCTTTTAACTCTAAAGATGTAAAACTTAATCTATGGCCATCTGTGCCTACAATATTAATATTATTTTCTTTAACCTCTAGTAGCAAACCATTAAGATAATATCTAATATCTTGCTGCGCCATTGAAAAATCAACTTGTTTCAATAAGGCTTTAAAATCTTTTTGAGGTATTTGTAGCTCAACACTATCTTTTTCATCTTTTTTCATTACAGGATAGTCTTGAAACGGCAATGTTTGTAAGTTGAAACGGCTTTTTTTTGCTTTCACCATTACTTTATTTTCTTCAATTTGAATATCAATCTTACTTTGTTCTGGGAGGGCTCTTGTTATATCAAATAATTTCTTTGCTGATACGGTTATTTGAAAATCATCTGATATCTCTGTTTTAATGTGCGTGGAGATTTGCATTTCAAGATCTGTAGCTGTAAATTTTAATTTTCCTTGATTGCTTTCTAATAAAAGATTTGAAAGTATTGGTAATGCATGTCTTTTTTCAACTATACCTGATACATTTCCAAGTGGCTTTAGTAGTAATTCTCTATCGATTTTTATATTCATAGTTTTATAGTCTTTTCTTTATATAAGATAATAATAATAATAATAGCCCTTCTTTTTCTAGTTTTGTTAAATTTCTTCATTAAAAAGAAATAGTTACTAAGTTTTGATTCTTATGTATTTATATGATTTTTACTGTGCATGTATTGTGGATAATTTTTTTTTAGCTGCTATTGCTTTCGCCATTCTTCTTTTGTCCACAATCTATTCACACGTTATACAGTATCTATATATTATCCTCTTAAAACTTGAGTTAAAAAACCTAAATCTTGCCCAATATTTTGATCATTTAATCTCAAATTCTCAATTTCATCGCATGCATGCATTATTGTCGTGTGATGTCTCCCACCAAAAGCTGCCCCAATCTCTGGAAAGCTTAAATTTGTTAACTCCCTTGTAAGACACATAGCTAATTGTCTTGGACGAGAAAAGTTTCTTGAACGTTTCTTGCTTAAAATATCAACTATCTTAATTTTATAGTATTCCGCAACAGTTTTCTGAATATTTTCAACACTTACCTGTCTGCCTCTTACCGCTATTAAATCACGCAACGATTCTTTTGCTAGGGTGGTATCAATTATACGGCCTGTAAAATTAGACGTTGCTACAATTCTATTTAGAGCGCCTTCTAACTCTCTAACATTTGAGCGAATTTGTTTTGCGACAAAAAAAGCAACATCTTCTGGTAAGGAAATTTTATTCTCTTCTGCTTTTTTTAATAAAATAGCTACACGCATTTCAAGCTCAGGAGGATCTATTGCTACAGTAAGTCCCCAACTAAAACGAGTTCTTAAACGTTCGTCAACACCTGGAATTTCCTTTGGGTAATGGTCACAAGTAATAATAATCTGTTTTTTGTTTTCAATAAGGGTATTGAATGCATAAAAAAATTCTTCTTGGGTTCTATTTTTTTTCCCAATAAATTGTATGTCATCTATTAATAACAAGTCTAAAGAATGGTAAGCTTTTTTAAAACTATCAAAAGCTTTATTTTCATAAGCTTTTACAACATCATGCACATATCTTTCGGCATGTAAGTATTTAATTTTTGCTTCTGGCTGTAAATTTTTAAGGTGGTTTCCTATCGCATGCATTAAGTGCGTTTTCCCTAGCCCAACACCACCATATATAAATAATGGGTTATAGGCCGTACCTGGATTTTCTGCAATTTGTGTTGCAGCCGCTGTCGCTAACTGGTTTGCTTTACCAGTAACAAAATTATTAAAATTGAAGGCCGTATTTAGGCCGGAAGCTTTATTTCCAGATATTTTTAAAGCAATATTATTTAGCTTTGGTTTAATTTCAGATGGAATTTTGTTCTTAGTTTTACCATTAACAATATATTCAATTACAACACCATTTAAATACTCTTTAGTTAAGACTTGAATTTTATTTGCAAATTTATCTTTTACCCACTGTAAAACAAACTGGTTAGGCGCAATAATCTGTGCTTTTTTACCTTGAATTTTAAATTCTAAGGGTTTGATCCATGTGTTTAATTGTTGCTTGGTCAATTCTTTAGCAAATTTATCTAAACATAGGGCCCAAAATTGTTTTTCGCTTATCGTCAAAATACACTTTTTTTTCGTTTAACTGGGGATTTATCTTAGCCTAATTTTCTAAAGTTATCCACAGGCTTTTGAAAATAAATTATAGGGTATAATTATTGACATTATTTGTCTGGAAGAGTATTCTTCGGCTTCAATTAAAGGACTGGAACACTGCTATGAAACGTACCTATCAACCATCAAAAGTTAAGCGCGCAAGAACCCATGGCTTTTTAGTTAGAATGAAGACTAGGGGTGGCCGCAATGTTATTGCTTCTAGAAGGGCTAAAGGAAGAGTTCGTTTAGGGATTTAATTTATTCTTTCAGAGTATAAATTATTAAAGTTACGAAATGCAGAAGATTTTTCCGCTGTATTTAATTTTAGAAAAAGATTGTCTTCGCCCCACATATATTTTCATTATGCACCAAATACTAAATCACATTTGCGCTTAGGTTTTACTATAAGCAATAAAACTGAAAAATTATCTGTTAGGCGAAATTATATGCGGCGCTTATTGAAAGAAATATTAAAAGATCAGTTATCTTACAATATTTCATTTGATATAGTCATACGTGTCCATAAATCATTTCACAAAGAGAATTATAAACAAATCGAAGGTGAGGTTGTGGGCTTAATTAAAGCTCTTCCAATATGAAATTTTTATTAATTTTACTAATTAAATTTTATCAACTATGTTTAAGTCCCTATTTTGTTTCAAGATGTAGGTATACACCCACCTGTTCGATGTATACAATTAAATGTTTAGAAAAATACGGTGTTTTAAAAGGATGTTGGCTTAGTATAAAAAGGATAAGCAAATGTCGGCCAGGATCAGTTGGTGGCTTCGATCCAATACCATAATATAATTTAGGGACAGTATGGACACAAAACGTTTAATTTTATTTGTTATTTTTTCATTTTCTTTAATGTTACTTTGGGACTCGTTTCAAAAGCAAGATATCGAGGTAGCTAAGTCTATAAGTTTAGACGAAAGCTTGCCTCAACTTTCTGCTGATCTTTCTGCTAAAAGTGAGCTGCCCGAGATAGCATCTAAATTTTCTCTCAACACAGGCGACTCAATAAATATTACTACGGATTTATTAACATTAAGTATTAATACTAGTGGTGGCGATATTCGTGAGTTGAGATTTAATGAACATCAAGCTGAAGATTCTGACAATAAGTATTTATTAATGACGGATGAAGGGAATCCTTTGTTTTATGTAGCGCAGTCAGGGTTGCTTGGAGTAGGACTACCAAACCATAAATCGACATTTGTGGCCACTCAAAAATCTTTTCAAATGAGTTCTGACACATTATTCGTACCATTAATATATGAAACACCAGAAGTAAGGGTAAAAAAAATATTTGAATTTAATCGTGGTAGCTATCTTATTAAAACAACCTTTGAAGTACAAAATAAAACTAATAATATTTTAAAGCCTTCAGCTTATTATCAATTTGTGCATGATGGGTTATCTAGCCAAGGCTCTGCAATGATGCCAACTTTTACAGGTACAGCATTTTTCACGGATAAAGAAAAATTTGATAAATTAGATTTTTCTGATGTTGATAAAAAGCCTTTCTCTAAGATAACTAATGATGGTTGGATAG
>MDSY01022878.1_pt1 | contig 10179 bp, 6 predicted proteins | sample 811131 | NCBI WGS metagenome assembly MDSY01 (sample SAMN05326643, study PRJNA326480) | marine metagenome | isolation source: seawater | place: Atlantic Ocean: South West | collected 2010
GGGGGGGGGGGGGTAAGGACGGAAGCGTAGCGTCATCCGAGAAAAGGTGTTACGAATCAGATGGAGGTGAACGCGAAATCTGTGAGACGCGCATGGTGACAGGGTTCAAGTTGAGAGCTTGGAACTCGAACGTCGGTGAAGCGTTTCTCGAGTTCTCGAGTCTCGACGTACCTCATCATCCGGGGCGCGCATGGCGGCCGCGTGGAGCGAAGTGGTGGAGGAATTGCGAGACCGCGCGACAAAGAAGAAGAGTGCTCGTTAGGGGTGAAAAGGGGTTCGAAGCGTGCACGGAGATGTAATATTTTCGATTGCAATACAACCCGCGTCCCTCTCCCGTTCTGTCTAAACCAGCTCCCCGAACAGCGTTTTCCAGCTCCTCCGTTCCCCGTTCGTCTCCACCACGTCGAACCGCAACACTCCGGATTTCGGCGGCGCCCCCAAACACCGCACCACGCACTCCGCCGCGTCTTCCAAATTGATTTGCGCGACGTATTCGTTACCGGAAACGTTTTGCGAAAACGCGACTGCTTTGCCACCTAATCCAGGCCGGACAGTCCCTGGTCTCACCAGAGTCAAAGGCACATCACATCCCTCACTCTGAAACGCCTTCACAAAAGCTTCCTCTCGCTTCGGGTCCTTTCGTTTCGAGTCTTCGGGGTTTAACACCGCTGATAGCAAATTGCCTTTCCCGCTTGACCCCACCACAATCACGTGCTTCACCTTGCCGTCCTTCGCCGCCGCTTTGGGAAGCGCCCCGGGCTCGCCCACGCAAATCACCGCGCGCACGCCTTTCCTGAGTAAATAACCCATCTCGCCTTCATCCCCTAAATCGCCAGCATCCGCGGCGGTGACGTACGGCCCGAAGCGCTTTTCGGCATCCACTGGGGACAGGCCCATCGCGACGACGGGTTGCTTCGCCACGATGAGCTGCATGACAATCGCTTCGCCGAGCATGGTGTCCACGTCTGTCACTAGGGTGGCTTTCCTTGGTTGCTTGTCCCACGCGGACATGACCTCGGCGCGGGATGCGACTGGGGTGGTTTCCTTAGGGGTATCGTCACTGTCATCTCTCTCCGCGCCTGGCGCCCCGACGCTTGAATCTTGGCCGTACCATTTCCGCAACTTGGGTCCGCCCTCCATCACATCCAACATCTCGTCGAAAAAGCCTTTCTTCTTCGCGTGTACGGTTGTGCTTGTTCGGAGTTTATGTTCAGGAACAGAGGTGCGGCAGGGCGACGGGTGGAACGTCGATCGGAGGTCCTTCGCAGTTGCCTTTGAAGGGACAACGGCACCGGAAGATGTGGCAGACGAAGCCATCACGCTTGACGATCGCGTTGACTGAGACACGCCCTGTGCGCACACCACGGTTGATGTGACGGCGTGCATCGCGGACGACGGGTTCGCTGAGTCCTGGTGAGGTTGTGCTCACGAGATTCACGAGCCGTGGACGTGACACGAGCCACGCGCGTTCGCGAGTGAAGCGTACACGTGGCTTTGCAGAGATGCGAAAGTTGGATATCGATTCTGCGGGCATGCTGCGCGCCGCAGAATCGAAAGGTATTTTGTGAAAAGGAAGCTTGGTTTGAGAAAATCGTCGGAGACAAGTTCATAAGTAGCGTTGAAAGATACGTTGAGAGAGCCTGAATCGACGCTCGTTTTTCGCCCGCCGCCTGACCGCCGCCAAAACACAAACGGAAGGCAACACTCGCCACAATTGTTGGTAGGCGCAGTCGGGTGCAGTCGGGGTTTCGCGAAGCAAAGCCGTCGAGCCGCACTCGCGTTTCGCTCGTGCACTCGCCTCGGTGCTTGGGCTCCGACGCACCATCCTCCCCGCGCGTCGTTCCGAATCTAGAGCCTCTTTCACGATGAAGCTCAAGGTCAAGTCACACGTGCAGCAGGAGCGCAACATGCGCGGGTTCAAGGACAAGTTCCCCACCGCTCCACCGCCCTTGGGCAAAAGAACAGGCCCTTACAAACCGAAACTACCCGAGGAAGATGGTGCGGTGAACCCGTTCGCGAAGCAGCTCGCTAGTGGGGACAAGGAAGTGCGAGATGCGACGTTCGCTGCTTTAGCGAAATGGCTGGGCGTGAAAAACGAAGTCCCGCTACTGGACATGAAGAAGATATGGAAGGGCTTGTTTTACGCAATGTGGCACGCGGACGGTTGGGACGTGCAAGAGGCGCTCGCGGAACAAATAGCGGGCGTGATCCACGGCGTGAAACACAAAGTCGCGTTGACGTACCTGGGGTTGTTTTACATAACAGCGAGGAGGGAGTGGGTGGGCATCGACCGACACAGGATGGACAAGTTTTTGAGGCTGGTCAGGCGGGTCACGAGTCACAGCCTGCGATACTGCGCCAACCGCAACTGGAAGCTCGACGTCGTAGAGGACATCGCCGCGGTGTTTGAAAAAGCCGCGCTCGTCGCGGGCACCAAGGGAATGGTGGACGTCGGGTTGAGGTTACACGTCAGCGAATTATTCGTCGCCGAGCTTCGAAAAGTCGCCAGCGGCAAGGATTTCGTCCAAGTCGGGTGCGACCCTGACGACGTAAACGAACCAAACGGAGGCGCACCTCGAACGGTGTTTCGGAAGATCAAGAAGGGAAAGGAAAACAAGAGTGGGAAGAACGGTGATGGAAGGGAAAAACCGCATCACAAGCCCACGTTGGTGCCTTCGGAAGCCACCGAGTGCTTTTTGAACGCCTTCGCCACAGTACTTCAAAACGACAAACACGCGCCGTTGCACGACCGAGTGCTGGCGCAGGTTTTTGGAGGCGCGTTGGAGGGGGCGGATGGGGGCGTGGCGCAGCACGCCCTTTTATCAGAGGCGTTTGAATTTGACGAAGATGATGAGGATTCAATAGACCCCGCGGATAGAAGGGAAGCGTTAGCGGCGGCTACCATGATTCGACTAGATGCCGCGACTATGAAGCGCATGTCGCGAAAGTTCATCGAGCTAGGCGCGTTGGATGGAGTTGGTGACTTGAACCGCGAGTCCCTGTACGCCATTCACACCATGTTCAAGAAAGGGGCGAAGCGTGCCCAGAAGGCGACTGAGGAGGGGAACGACGTTAACGTTAAATCGGGTAAACGCGAATCGGGGAAGAAACGAAAGCAAGAAGAGGAGGTGGAGGACGAAGAAGAGGAGGAGGAGGACTCTGAAGACGGCTCTGAAGACGACCTGGACGAAAGCTTCCACACCGCGGGGGATGACTCCGAGGAGGAGGAGGAACACACGCCTTCGAAGCGAAAAAACTTGCTCGGTAAATTTGGCGACGTCGGGGACGACGAGTTTGAAGAGGCGGATGAGTTCGGGGAGTTGATGGATGAAGATGAGGAGGACGAGGACGAGGAGGACGAGGAAAAGAATGACTCACTAGAGTCGCTGGATGACAGCGACCTTGACAACTCCGATAGCGACGGGAAGGATTCCGAATCGAGCGATGAAGAGTTGAACTCGGATGACGATATCGCCCGCCACGAAGCCGCGGTCGCCGCGGGCATCGCGGCGGCGGAGAGGAAGGCGCTGCGGAAAGCGGAACGATGGGCCGCGGCAGTGGGAGCGACGCCGCCGACGGGGTTGCTGGTGTCTCCTATGAAAGGCAGCTTTGTTGCCAGGCGAGCTGTCGGAACTCACAACTCAGGAACTCCGTCATCTCCAAACTCGCCGTCCAAAAAAGTTCTGTGGAACTTGAAGCGGAACACGCGGCACACGCCGACCGGTCCGCCGAACCCGGTTAAGGGCGACTCCCTGCGAGCCTTGCTGAACACCACGCCCCGGAAATCGCTGCTAAACCCGATTCACGCCGCGGCGCATAGTGCGCTGGGCAGCGACCCCGGTCAGCGGAAACCGAAAGAGGAGAAGAAAAAGGCTGAAACGATGACGCCGGGACGGAAGAAGGTCAAGGCTTCGCACTTTTTCGGGTAGCATATGCGTTGCAATACACAAGACAAATAATATGACACCTACGTCTCTTACGAACATCGTGCTAAGATAGTATGACAAGTAAATCGTTTTGAATTACAGCACTCTCGTTGGCGTCATCAGACGCAATTTCTCAGTCTCTCAAAAAATAATGAAAGAGCCCGCCGCCCGCCGCCATTTCGATTTCCATCTCGCACGACCGACGTCGTTCATTCGCGCGCGCGCGGCTCACTCGACACGGAAGCGCCGGCGCGGCGTCCTCCCATAGCTACGTGCCATGGTGAAGGCATATTTGCGGTACGATCAGGCGAACGCGTTCGGGGTGATCGCCTCGCCGGAGGCGTGCCCCGTGTACGCTGATGACAAGGGAAAGTTGGTGGTGACCGCCGCTTTAGAGCGGCTGGTGGTGTGGGACACGCGAAGGGGGGTGGAGCACCGGAGTTTGATACCACCTACACGGGAAAGCGGCGTGGTGCCCGCGGTGACGAAAATTGCGAGAGCACCAGGTAGCTCACTAATCGCCGCAGGCGCCTCAGATGGAAGCATCCGGCTGTGGAACCTGGAGTATGGCACGAGTGATGTGCTGTTGAAAGGCCACAAATCGGAGGTCACCGCGTTGCGGTTCAACTCATCAGGGTCGTTGCTCGTGTCAGGCGGCAAGGACACGAACGTAGTAGTGTGGGACGTCGTCGCGGAGGTTGGTTTGTGCCGTTTAAGGGGGCACAAGGACCAGGTCACGGATGCCGTGTTTGTTAAGAGTTCAGATCCATTGGCATCAAACACGAGCGCCACCAACGGCGCGCGCCTTGTCACCACCTCAAAAGACAGTACACTACGAGTGTGGGACCTGGATACGCAGCACTGTGCGCAAACGATGGCGCACTTTGGGGCTGAGCTGTGGAGCCTGGATGTGGATCAAAGCGGAGGGAAGATTGCAGTCGGCACTGCGGATGAACGTCTGCATTTGTTTTCAGTCGCGGGCGGGGGGGACGAATTGAATGAAGACGAAGAGGATGACGAAGATGACGATACCGACCTTGAACCGAAAACAATGGATTCCGTGGCTACACAGAAACAGAAAGAACAGCAAAAGAAGGGCAAATCTATTAATGAAGCCGCTACGTTGTTAACCCCGATGGGCTTCGTGAAACGCGCGGACCGCTCGAGGGTCAGTACAATAAGGTTCGACGAACGCAGTAACTTTTTAGGGTGTCAAACCGTCGGCCGCGCCGTTGAAGTGTACCGAGTAAGGGACGGCAAGGAAATCCAAAAGCGCTTGAAACGGAAACAAAAACGAAAACGGGAGAAGAATAATAAAAAGAATCAAAGCAGTTTCGATGACGAGGAGGATGATACAGACACGGTCACCGCCGCGGATTCGATTGAGCTCGCCGCGGTGGTGCGAACGAAGAACAAAACCAGAGGCTTCGCGTTTGCCCCGCGGTCCCGCGTCAAGAAGAAGGTTGGCGTGAAGTGCGTTTTGAGCGTATTGACTGAGAGTAATGCGATTGAGGAGTGGGAAATCGCCGGTGCCGATGCTGACGACGACGATGACCCGAATAACTCAAAGAATAACTCAAAAGACTTAGCGGAACCTCAAAAAACTCGCGCGCTGGAGCATGCCGGGCACCGGTTCGACGTCCGGGGATGTATACTTGCGCCGGATGATAAAACCTTGGTCACCACGTCTCACAAGGGAATCAAAGTCTGGGATGTTGGCGGATCTGTGTGCGCCAGGAGTGTGGAGGGGGGGTACGGGCTGTGTGCTTTGTTCGCACCGGGGGGGAGGCACGTCGTGGTTGGGACGAAGAGCGGAGCGTTAGAAGTCGTGGACACGCAGGCGGGGAATCAACTGACGGGGTTGCACGACGCGCATGAAGGCGCTATTTGGGGCGTCGCCCCCCTTCCCGACCAATCAGGGTTCGTCACCGCCAGCGCGGACAAAACGGTTAAGTTCTTCGAGTGGACGTTGGTGGATGTGGTGGATGAAGAAGAGGGTGGGGATGAAGACGATCCAAACAACACTAGACGCGAACTCGGCGTCGCGCACACCAAAACGCTTCAAATGTCGGAGGACGTGCTCAGCGTCAGCGTAACCCCCGATGGCAAGCTTCTTTCAGTGTCTCTATTAGACAACACCTTAAAGGTGTTCTTCGCGGATTCGCTGAAGTTTTTCCTGAGTCTGTATGGGCACAGACTGCCTGCTTTGTGCCATGATGTCTCCAGTGACTCGCGATTGTTAGCCTCGGGCGGCGCGGACAAGAACATCCGCGTCTGGGGCCTCGATTTCGGCGACTGCCACAAATCAATCTTCGCGCACGACGATTCTGTCACTGCGTTAAAATTCGTCCCCAAAACCCACTACCTGTTTTCCTGCGGCAAGGACGGCGCGGTGAAGTACTGGGACGCGGACAAGTTTGAGCCGCTGTTGACGTTGAATGGACACCACGCGTCTGTGTGGTGTCTCGCGGTGTCGCAACGGGGCGATTTTTTAGTGTCCAGCGGGCACGACAAATCCATCCGGGTATGGGAACGCACAGATGAGCCTTTCTTTGTGGATGAAGAGAAGGAACGACGGTTGGAATCCTTGCTGGAAGACGGGGGAGATGATGACGATGACGACGATGACCGGGTTGCGAAAGCGGCGCGAGAGGCGGCGGAGGGTCGGGGGGGGGTTGCCCCAGCCGGGGCGGAAGCCGGGATGGCGGGTCGCAAGACGCTGGAAACGCTTTCGGCGGCGGATGCGATTATCGACGCGCTTGATGTGGCGCGCCACGAACGCGAACGCATCGAGGCGCACATTCACAAGAAAGCAAAGATGGATGGCGGTGATGCCGGTGGGAAAGACGGAAAGAAGGACTCGAACAAGAAATCCCAGAAGGAAGCGGAGGATGCGAAGAAGTTCAAGAAGTTGTTTGAGAAGGGCAATGAGAAAGACTCAGAAAATTCTGAAAATTCCGACGACGACGACGACGACGACAGCATGGCGAGCGACTTGAGCGATGACGATGCACTTACGAACGCAACCCCGTACGGGTCAAACTCGTCGTACCCGATAGGCTTGGCGCCCAATCCTTTGCTGATGGGTGTGAGCCCTGAACGGTATGCGTTGCGGACACTGGAGAATGTCAAGCCGAGCGATTTGGAGAGGGCGGTGCTGTCGCTGCCTTTTTCCAGTGCCTTGGCGTTACTCGACTTTCTCTCCGGGTGGCTTGAAAAAGGAGAAAAAGTCGAGTTGACGTGTCGCTTGGCGAGCTTGATCGTGCGACTTCACTACGCGCAATTAGGCGCCACGGCCAGCGCCCGAGGGACGCTTCTGAAAATACGCCCGATGTTACGGGACCGAGCGAGAAGCTTTCGAGACACCCTGGGGTTCAACCTCGCAGGGCTGGGGATGTGGCAGATGCGCGTCGAGGAAAACGTGGGGGTGAAGCGCAAAAAGAGCGATTCAGATTCTGACGGCGAGGAGGACATTGACGAGTTGCTATCGGACTCGGACGCGGGGGTCGTGCCTGGATGGGGATGATAGGAGTGAGAGACGTTGATGTGATATCATGAGAAGCATATCATAAACCGCAATAACCCTAATAACCCTGAATCATTTTCCTCATAAACCCAACCACCCCTACATCAACTCGCCAACACCTTCACTCGGCCGTTGACAATCTCAATCACCTGCGGCTTGGCGCCGTAAATGCCTCGCGACACGCCGACGTCGCTTCGCCAAAGTCGGCCGTTGCACCCGCTCGAAACGCCGTTCTGCTGAGGAGTGTGACCTACTACAAGGCGTTTAGCCCCAACTGCATCTAAAGCTTCACCGAGGCGGCGGCATGCTGAGGCTTCGGCTGTGATTCCAGCATCCGCCCCCCCGTAATCCCGCGTCCAAACCACGCCCTTCTCTTCTAAAACCATCTTCGGCGGCGTCTTTTTAGAACCCGACATCCACGCCGCGACGTCGTTGTTCAGTTGTTGGAACCCGTACTCCACGGTGTTCATGTCGATGCCTGCGTGCGCGAACACGGTGTCACCCACTTGCAGCACAGTAGGATTGTTGGCCATTTTCATGGCCATTTCACCCCCCGGCAGGAACAGGTCACGTCGGGCGAGGACTCCCATATAAGTTTCAGGATTAACATCTTTCGGGATCTCCGGCAAAGGTTCGACGTTCTCCTCGCCAACCTTGGCGATTTGCTTTTCTCGCTTGGCGTCCGCCCACCTGGCACACTCCCCATACGCACCCTTCGTGGCGTACCGAAAATCACCAAGCACGTTCATGATCTCGTGGTTGCCGTGCACCACGAAGACGTCGCCGCCCTGTTTCCTTGCTTGAATCGCGAGGTTTCGGAATTTTCGCATAATCGCGAGCTCGTTATCACCCCTGTCCAATATATCCCCCACCTGCACAAGCACGGTGTCTCCTCCAATCCACCCCCCGTCCGGTCCCATCACCTTTCCCAGCTCAAGAGCCTTCATGGTTTGCTTAAAATCGCCGTGCACGTCCCCGATCGCCACGAGTCTTCTGCCGGCGAGGTCGACGTCAGTAATAGGAGTTGGGCTCGATGCATTCTTCGATGGGGTTTCATTGGTTTGTTTCGTATTTGCCTTCTTGGCGAACGCGGACTGCGCCGCGAGGAACGCGGGGGCGCACGCGGCGGCTCCTGTGAGAAACGCTCTTCGGGCCAGGATGTGCTTCGAGAGTGTAACCGCGGTCGCACCAGAGCCTCCCGCCGCCGCGAGCACCACCAGGGATTGCTTTTTGGGAAATCTGCCAATCCTAGCGGCGGACGAGTTGTGATTGTTACGGTCCGCCAATCCCTTGGACGCGCCGTCGCCGGGCTGGGGGCCCATCGCCCCGCCTCTGGGGAGGGAAAATGTCATGGTATAAGGTACCCGTTGTGGATTCGCGCGTGCGAACGGGTTGTGATGCAGTCGGGTAGGGTTGCTGCACTTTTTTATCCCGGATGGACTTGAAAATTTTGTCAGTCGTCTGCAGATCTCAGATGTCGGTGTGCCCACTCCCTGTCGCACCCACACGCTTCACGGTGACGTCATGTCCACTTTCTTCTCTCCCTTGGAGGAGGACGACGTTCTGCGAACAGCACAGGACGAGAATGCGGAGCGTTTGGCAGAGCAGTCGTTGCGAGTTGTTAGAGATCGCACGCGCGTGTTCCCTCTTTGGAGTGCTGAAACGAAAGACGCGATCGCAAATGACACCTTGAAACCCAAAGTGCTCGTCATAGCCACGACTCCCTTCGCGTGCGATCTCGTGTTTGACACCGCGCAGGCGTCGACCTCTATTCTGAAAACTTTAGGCACGATCACCGTAGCGGGCGTCACATCTAAAGGCATAGGATTGGTCAACGAAACCAAAAACGATCCCGTCAGTACGTTGAGCGCAATCGAGGGCGATGAGACAAATACATTACTTCTCACCGCACGCCACGACGTGCCGAACGAGTTGAGTAACGAGTATGCCAAGGTCGTTTGTGATTCCTTGAAACCGGAAAAAATCGTGGTAATAACCGCGGTAGACGAACGCGCCGGCGCGTTCAATGATTTTGACGAATGTGCATACGTGTTGGAAACAAGCGGTAACGCGTCGGATATCGATGCTAAAGTTGCTGACTTGCAATTAAAGCCATCCACGAAACGCACTACGTTACCGTCTGGGGTCCTCCTCGACGGCATTGCTGCCGCGATTTTATCCCGACGCGAGATGGTTGGAGAGTATTGTTTAGTTGTCGCGGTACCGACCCCGCACGGCCAAACCTCCTCGGCGTTTAAATCGAAAGGAACGGGCTCGGGGTTCGGACCGGGGTTCGGTGGCGGCGTGGATTTCAGATGTGCGCAGAGCGCGTGTGAGTTGGTGCACAGCATGTCTAGTTTGGACCTTGGAGTAGGGCTGAAGTGGAGACTCGAGGTGGGGTACGGGCCAGTCATAGGGGGGGACGCCGACAGAGTGTTTTCGTGACACAGGTTTTTTTTTTTGAGATGAAGTATTTTAAATCAAGTATGATAGACACTTCTAATACCGGTACTCACAAGCACCACAACTACTCTATGTCCAGCACTCCTCCGGTATACGCACCCCCGCTGTACTTGCTCGAGCCGGCCATCCCGTCGTAGCACCCCACCGGCCAAGCGGGCCCCGTGCTCCACTTCTCGACAATCTTAAACACCGCGATAGTAATCTCCTGGTTCGCCTGCAGAAACGGATCCTTTTTTACTAAATGCGAGTGTGCCTCGACGCGCA
>MDSY01134386.1_pt1 | contig 10178 bp, 9 predicted proteins | sample 811131 | NCBI WGS metagenome assembly MDSY01 (sample SAMN05326643, study PRJNA326480) | marine metagenome | isolation source: seawater | place: Atlantic Ocean: South West | collected 2010
AAATCCGTAATGCTTCAGCCAGCGCAAATCTGTATCATAGAATGTCCGAAGATCTGGAATGCCGTATTTTAACATCGCAAGCCGTTCAACACCCATGCCAAAGGCAAAACCCTGCACTTTTTTCGGATCATAGCCACAATTTGCCAATACTTTTGGATGCACCATGCCGGACCCTAGAATTTCAAGCCAGTCATCGCCTGCACCGATTTTCAAGCCACCACCTTCACGGCTACAGCCGATATCAACCTCAGCAGAGGGTTCTGTGAACGGGAAGAAACTCGGGCGAAACCGCACCGGCAAATCATCAACACCAAAAAAGCTACGACAGAAATCAATCAGACAGCCTTTGAGATGGCCCATATGAATGCCATCGCCAATAACAAGACCTTCACATTGATGGAACATGGGTGAGTGAGTTGCATCATGGTCTGAGCGATATGTCCGGCCCGGCACAATAATCCGCACAGGCGGGTCCTGCTTCATCATGGTACGCACCTGAACAGGCGATGTGTGGGTGCGCAATACAGGACGCGCGCCTGTTTCATCTGGCGTTAGATAGAAGGTATCATGCTCCTGACGGGCGGGATGTTCAGGCGGAATATTAAGTGCGGTAAAATTGTAGAAATCTGTTTCGATATCCGGGCCTTCAGCGATGACAAACCCCATATCGGCAAAAATCGCTGTGATTTCTTCGATAGTGCGTGACAGCGGATGTATTCTGCCATTGCCCAATGAGGGACGCGCCGGCAGGCTAACATCAAGCGCCTCATCTGATAGCTTTGCCTTCATTGCTGCTGCCGACAGGTCTGTGTGACGGTCTGCAATAAGCTGTGTGATATCTTCTTTGAGCGTATTTACGTCCTGGCCAACCCGTTTGCGCTGGTCAGGCTCGAGGCTACCAAGTGTTTTTAGCTGGGCAGAGATTACACCTCTTTTGCCAAGGGCGTGAAGGCGTACCTCTTCAAGCATATCAAGGCTGGTGGCAGCGTTGATTGCCGCAACCAGAACTGATTTCAGCTGGTCTAAGTCGCTCATAATGCTGCTTCCCAACCGGCAGGGATTACCCTGCCGATAGATAGGTGTTTACGTCAAAAATGCTTTAGCTTGCGTCGCGTGACTGCTCAACTAATGCTGAGAACGCTGCTGGCTCATGGACAGCGAGATCAGCAAGCATTTTCCGGTCAACTTCGATGCCGGCTTTGGTCAAACCACCCATGAGACCTGAATAGGTCATGCCATGGAGGCGTGCAGCAGCATTGATACGTTGAATCCACAATGCGCGGAATTCACGTTTACGAACGCGTCTATCACGATACGCATATTGGCGTGCCTTATCGACCGCCTGCTTTGCGACTTTGAATGTGTTTTTACGACGGCCATAATAGCCTTTTGCCGCTTTGATAACTTTATTGTGGCGTGCGTGCGATGTAACGCCTCTGCTAACCCGTGCCATATCGGTTCTCCTAAGTTAAATGATGTCTATTAGGCGTATGGCAGGAAACGACGTACAATACGCGCATCTGCGTCATGCAGGATCATTGTCCCGCGTGCCTTACGTTTCATTTTCTGGGACCGACGGCGCAAGTTGTGGCTCAAAAAAGCTGCAGAACCCCGCACTCTACCTGAAGCAGTCAGACGAAATCGTTTTTTCGCCCCGCTTTTCGTTTTCATTTTGGGCATTTTGACCTCTTTTCATCTTAAGGAATGAGCTATTCGCTATCACAAAAATAACGACGCTCTCGTTAACCGGCTGGGCATGCCCTTATGTCTCGCCCAGTCGCGGCACTTTATGTATCACCAAAGTAAGACCGCTTTATACAGTCCTACTTGATGAAAATCAAACGATTTTTAGGAAATGCTACGACACACACATCGTATGTTAGCCGCTCCCTATTTTGGTCCTAACACCATGATCATCTGACGACCTTCCATTTTTGGCATGGCCTCGACCTTGGCAAATTCATCTACATCTCCACGCACTCTTTCAAGAAGCTTGGCACCAAGTTCAATATGCGCCATCTCACGGCCTCTAAACCGGAGCGTAACCTTGACCTTGTCACCACCATCAAGAAATTTGCGCACCGCACGCATTTTCACATCATAATCATGACTATCGATATTAGGCCGGAGTTTGATTTCCTTAACCTCAATAACTTTCTGCTTTTTGCGAGCTTCAGAGGCACGTTTCTGTGCCTGAAATTTATACTTCCCATAATCCAAGATTTTACAGACTGGCGGCTCAGCATTTGGCTGAATCTCTACCAGATCCATACCAAATTCGGCGGCTTTCTGTAAGGCATCATCAGTGGCAAGAATGCCCATCTGGTTTCCTTCGGGATCAATGCACCGGACAGATGATGTCCGGATGGCGCTATTGATGCGTGGCCCATCAACTGAAGGGGGCGTATTCTGACTTGGACGTGCTATGTAACTCTCCTCTGGTTACTGACATTTAAAAGTAATGCACCCAAGCACGGCGTGCGCGTTGGTAACATTCTCACTACCTTGATGTGATAATGATTTTTTGGCACTAATTCAAGCATTGCCTGCTTTAAGATCAGGAGGGCATGATTCTGAGGCAAGCTGGCGCATCGCCTCTTCACGGTCCAGAATTGTCTGACCGTCCGAACCAAGCCGGCGAAGGGCAACTGTCCCGGCCTCTGCTTCGCGGCCACCAACAGCCAGAATAAAGGGTACTTTAGCCGAAGAATGCTCACGAATTTTATAACCAATCTTCTCATTTCTGAGATCAGTATGGACACGCAAACCTGCCACCACGGCAGCCGCCGCAACTGTTTCAGCATAATCATTTGCCTGATCTGTAATCGCAGCAACAACTACCTGAACCGGCGATAACCAAGGCGGCAGCCGGCCTGAATATTGTTCAATCACAATACCAATCCACCGCTCAAGAGAGCCAAGAATAGCGCGGTGCAGCATAACGGGGCGCTTTCGCACACCATCTTCTGCTACATATTCAGCATCCAGACGCTCAGGCAGAACAAAATCCATCTGAAGCGTGCCACACTGCCAGTCACGCCCAATTGCATCACGCAACACGAATTCCAGCTTTGGTCCGTAGAATGCGCCCTCGCCCGGATTCAAGATTGTTTCCAGCCCTGCAGCTTCAGTTGCCTCCATCAGGGCAGCTTCTGCCTTGTCCCATGTCGCATCATCACCAGCGCGGACTTCTGGCCGGTCAGAAAATTTCACCCTGACGTCGGTAAACCCAAAATCAGCATAGATATCCTGAAGCAGATTACAGAACGCTACAGTTTCTGAATTAATCTGGTCTTCGGTGCAGAAAATATGAGCATCATCTTGGGTAAAGGCGCGCACACGCATAATACCATGCAAGGCGCCAGACGGCTCATTTCTATGACAGGAACCAAATTCTGCCATTCTGTAAGGCAAATCGCGATAGGATTTAAGCCCCTGACGATAGATCTGAACATGGCCCGGACAATTCATCGGCTTTAATGCCAGTATCTTGTCTTCATTGGTTTCGGAGGTAAAAATATTCTCGCCAAACTTCTCCCAATGGCCTGAGGCTTCCCACAGGCTCTTATCAACAAGTTGCGGTGTTTTCACTTCAACATAGTCAGACGCTTCGAGCCGTCTGCGCATATATTGTTCAATCTCACGATAGAGTGTCCAGCCCTTTGGATGCCAGAATACTGACCCGGCGGCCTCTTCTTGCAGATGAAAGAGGTCCAGCTGGCGGCCCAATTTGCGGTGGTCACGCTTTTCCGCTTCTTCTATCATATGAAGATAGGCTGCAAGGTCTTTTTCTGTCAGCCATGCAGTGCCATAGATACGCTGAAGCATTGGATTATTGGAATCGCCGCGCCAATAGGCGCCAGCAACTTTTGTCAGCTTGAAGGCATGTCCTGCCTTGCCGGTAGAGGCCAGATGCGGGCCACGGCATAAATCAATAAAGGAGCCTTGGGTATAAAAACTGACCGTTTCTTCTGCTGGAATAGCTTCGACCAATTCCACTTTAAACGGTTCATTTTTTTCACGATAGAACGCAACAGCCTCATCACGCGTCCAGACGCTACGGACAATATCTTCATTCCGGTCTACAATCTCATGCATTCGCTTTTCAATCGCAGCCAAATCGTCAGTACTGAAAGCTTCCTTGCGGAAAAAATCATAGTAAAAGCCGTTTTCAATAGATGGCCCAATTGTTACCTGTGTTTCAGGATATATCTCCAGCACGGCTTCGGCCATGATATGCGCGCAATCATGGCGCACAAGCTGCAGGGCAGTATCAGTATTACGAGAGGTGATGAGCGCCAGACTTGCATCCTGTTCAATCTGACGCGTTAAGTCCCATTCTTCGCCATCAACAACAGCCGCAAGGGCTGCTTTGGCAAGCCCCGGCCCAATATCAGCTGCAACAGCAGCAGGCGTAACAGCCCCGTCATAACTTCGTTGAGACCCATCTGGCAGAGCAATAACCGGCATTATCTATTCCTGTTGTTCATTTCATTACCTGCACAGAGCAGCCTGCCCCTATCTTAAAGGGCTTTTATGGTTAAATGTAAATTCTGCCATAGCAGAGAGCTGAATTCACTATTTTTATACGCGTATCAAATCTTAGAGCCCTTGCTCTATAAAATAGGCATTACTTCTTCAGCAGAGACTTATAAACAGCAAGCGTGCGCTCACACATCATGTCTTTGGAGAATTGGTCAGTCATCTGCTGGCGCGCATCTTTGGCAAGCGTGCGTCTTTTTCGCGGTGTAAGGCTCAATGCTGTCTGGAGGGCCTCGGCAAGAGAGTCAACCGAAAGTGGGTCAGCTAGCCAGCCTGTCCGTCCCTCATCGATAGACTCAACAGCCCCACCATGCCGAAATGCGACGACAGGACGCCCCATAGCAAGCGCCTCAATCGCAACACGGCCAAAAGGTTCCGGCTTGATAGACGGCATAGCTACCACATCTGCAAGCATGAGCGCTGCTGGCATATCACGGCTTCCAGCACCAATGCGAACGCGTCCCCCTAATCCATTCCGCACTGCCATAGCCCGCAACTTCTCAGCATAGGCCGGCGGTCCATCTTCGATACCAAGCAGCATGAGAATTGCATCTTTATCAGGAAGCTGCGCTAGTGCTTGAATGAGTATTTCATGCCCCTTCCATGATGTTGCGCGTGCAGGGAGCATGATTATAGATTTATCGTCAGGAAGACCAAGGCGGTCTGCTTCTGCAATAATTCTCTGCTGATTAACAGCCTTTGGGTCAAACATCCTAAGGTCAACGCCGCGATGGATGACAGATAGCTTTTCAGCAACGCCGCTTTTGCCATAATGGCTGAAGATTTCATTTTCAACAAAATGAGATATGGCAATAACTCTGTCTGCCTTCAGCATTTTGCCATTATATATTTTTTTAAAAATATTGGTGGGTGCAAACTTGCTATGGACTGTTGAAACGGTTGCGATTCCAAGACTATTTGCAGCTGGTAGGGCTATCCATGCAGGGGCACGCGAGCGCACATGAACAATGTCGGCGCCTTCCTGTTGTAGAATCCGTTTGACCTGCCGACGCGCTGATCCCCATAAAAACGGGTTTTTGCGGTGTACTGGCACTTCATAAACAGTTGCACCAACCCGCTTTAGCTGGCTTGTCAGCAAGCCGCCATTGCTGATCACCACAGACTTCCAGCCATTTTTGATGATGGCTTCAGCAACTTCAACTGTACCACGCTCAACACCACCGCGATTTAGGGCAGGTAGAATCTGAATAATTACAGGTTTTGTGATAGATGTTCGAGTTACCATAGCGTTAATCTAAGGTTTTCTTGCGTGAGTTTCCAGCATAGATTTAAACTAAAAATCTAACCCCCCATATTGGTGTATCACCATGCCGCAAAAGGAAGATAAAAATGCCCACCCAATTTGACCCACATAATCTGGAACCGCATTATCTTGCTCTGAAAAATGGCGAAAAACTGGCCTATCATTCGATATATCAAGATAGGGTAAGCACTACCGAGCCAGGCGTTATTTTCCTGTGCGGGCATGGCTCTGATATGAATGGAACAAAGGCGCTGACGCTTCAGCGTCTTGCAGAAACAGAAGGATTTGGATTTACCCGCTTTGACTATTTCGGACATGGCGCTTCGGATGGTGATTTTCGAGAGGGCACGATTAGCCGCTGGACAGATGACTGCCTTGCGATTCTGGATGAGGTCACCACAGGCCCACAAATTCTGGTCGGCTCCTCTCTTGGCGGCTGGGTAATGCTAACAGCAGCGCGTGCACGCCCATCCTGCATTGCAGGCCTTATCGGCATTGCTGCTGCACCAGATTTCACCGAAAAGCTTATCTGGAATGAACTGGATGACACACAGCAACAGGAGATGATGAAAACAGGCAAAATAGCACTGCCCAACCCCTATGCTGATGAAGATGTCATCTACCCCTATCCTCTGATTACAGACGGGCGCAACAACCTTGTTATGACAACGCCTCTTAACCTCACAATTCCGGTCTGTCTGTTTCACGGCATGCAAGATAACGAGGTGCCCTGGCAGACAGCTATTTCATTATCTGAAACACTGGCATCAGAGACTGTCACACTGCATTTTGATAAGATGGCAGGGCATCGCTTCTCATCACCTGAACAGCTTGCTGCAATCTGTCAGGCTGTTCGGGTCATGCGCGCTCACTTAAAAGCAGAGCCTGAGAATAAAGCCTGAGAACAGAGACTGGGGGAACTTCCTAAAAATCTAGCGCCGAATAGCTACTAGCTGGCGGCATACCAACAAGGACATCAGCCAGCAAGGGGCGGAAACTCGGGCGTGATTTGAGCTTCATATACCACATTTTAGCATCTGTATGTTTGTCCCAATTCACATCACCAAAGTAATCAAGAACAGATAAATGGGCAGCGGCTGCAAGATCGCACAACGCCATATCAGGGCCTGCAAGCCATGGATTCTGAGCCGCAAGCCAGTCAATATAGCCAAGGTGAGTTTGCGCGTTTGACAGCGCCGCCCGCATAATCTCGGAGGATGCTGACTGGCCTTTATCAAATCGTTTAATCACTCTTTCCCGCAACAGAGGTCCAGAGACTTCTTGGGTGAATTTAATTTCAAACCAGTCAATGAGCCGGCGTACTTCTGCGCGCTCGCCCGGCGTTCGCGGCATCAGGCGCGCCTGTTCGATAACCTCTTCAACCCATTCGCTGATAACCCGAGCACCAGAAATCACGCCAAAATCATCATCTTCCAGAACAGGAAGGTCACCTGCTGGATTTAGGGTCAGAAATGCCTCGTCACGCATCCATGGCACTTGTGTGCGCAGGCCTACATCAAGGTCATATTCCCCAAACTGTAAACGAATAAACCGGCTTGCCGGAGAAAGTGGATAGTGATGAAGTGTTGCCATAATAAGCCTAAGATTAGAGATCACGAGAATCGCTGAATGATATTACCCTTACTTCTGGATAGTCGTGACCCGCGAAGCTTAAAATTTACAATGATTAGCATTTGCTTACAAGCCCATCCTTACCAGCTTGCTCTGCAGTGGGTTTACGCTCCCTTATTTTACCTTATTGAGAGCCCAGATCAAGCGCTAGGCAATTGACAGGCAAGCAAGGCAATCGGGCCAACAGGAAGAGTAAACTCTCCTCCCTTAGAGAGTTCCAGCAGATGTAAGCGGCCCTGCTCCAAAGCCCCAGGCCAGATAAAACGCTTAGCAGGCGCCAGCTGAAACCCAAAGCGCGGATAATAATCATGATCACCCGAGACAAAAACAATATCCCAGCTTTTAAGTCGTTTAGCGTGGGACAGGCCGGCTCTTACCAATGACTTGCCAACACCTTTTCCCTGCAACTGCGGGTCAACAGCAAGCGGTCCAAGCAGGAGCTGGCGGCGTCCAGCAACAAGAACTTCCCAGAATCGTAACGAAGCAACTGCCTGCCCGTCTAATTCGGCAATAAAACACAGTTCTTCGGCAGTTGGGCCCAAGCGCAAATGCCAGATTGACCTGTCTGTACGCTCAGCACCAAAGGTTGCACACATGAGCCGTGCAATATCAGCAGTATCTCCATCCACCTGTCTGCGGATGTGGGCAATTATCTGGTCTGCCATTTTTGGCGCCTTATCTATGTGGACCTTATGCCACCTGAATTAAGCGCGCACACTTTCCTGCTCAACATCAGATAGCGGATTAGGAAGCATACCAAGAACCTCGGTTGGCACAACATGCCAGAACCTTCTGACCTCTGTTGTCCAATTATTCAACAACCGTTTTGCCAACGCAGAATCTGTTTCTGCTGCATGAAGGGTTATCAGTGCCTTTAGATGCTCTTGCCAATAGGCCGTTGCAACAGGCGCAATCTGAAGCGTTTCAGGGTTTGCCCGTGATAAAAACAGATCATCTTCATCATAGATAAACGCCATGCCACCTGTCATACCGGCGCCGAAATTAGGGCCTGTTCTGCCCAGAATAATAACTTCGCCCCCTGTCATATATTCACAGCCATTAGACCCGCATCCTTCAACAATCGCTGTCGCACCGGAGTTACGGACACATAGTCTCTCGCCCGCCTGTCCGTTCGCAAGAAGCATGCCTGATGTTGCGCCATAAAGGACTGTGTTACCGATAATCGTATTCCGTTCGGCAACAAATGCAGCAGAAGCAGATGGCCGTATCGTAATCATCCCGCCGGATAAGCCCTTACCAACATAATCATTCGCATCACCAATAACATCTAGCCTTAACCCCTGAACAGCAAACGCGCCAAGGGACTGTCCCCCCGGACCACGTAGCCGAGCTGTAATCTGACCGGGGCGCAATCCAGTCATTCCGAACCGGCGCACAATATGAGATGATAAACGGGTACCAATGGCCCGCTGGGTGTTTTCAATATTGTAGGAAAGCTGCATCTTGCCGCCATTTTCAAGCGCTGTTTTTGCATCCTTAACCATCAGAGCATCGAGGGTTTCAGGCACTTCAATTCTACCTTCACCGCCTTGATAGCCCGCAACACCCGATGCGACCGCCTGGACCAGAATCGGATTAAGGTCAAGGTCATCTAATGCCGCATCACCACGTGATACCTGGCTAAGCAAGTCTGTACGCCCAATAACATCTGAGATCGCCCTAAAGCCAAGTGAAGCAAGAATTTCACGCACTTCTTCGGCTACATGGGTGAAAAGCTGAACAACTTTTTCAGGCGTTCCCTCAAACTTTGCTCGTAAATCATCACGCTGTGTGCAGACCCCCACAGGACAGGTGTTGGAATGGCACTGGCGCACCATGATACACCCCATGGCAACCAGCGCTGATGTGCCAATTCCATATTCATCTGCCCCCAACATAGCTGCCATTACGATGTCACGGCCCGTTTTAAGCCCACCATCAGTCCGCAAAATAACTTTGCTTCGCAACCCGTTCATCGACAATACCTGATGCACCTCAGAGAGGCCCATTTCCCATGGCATTCCAGCATGTTTAATAGAAGATTGCGGGCTAGCACCTGTCCCGCCGCCATGGCCAGAAATCAGAATAGTATCTGCCTTTGCCTTTGCCACGCCTGCAGCTATCGTTCCAATGCCGGTAGAGGCAACCAGCTTCACACAGACGCGGGCCGTGGGATTAATCTGTTTCAGATCATAAATAAGTTGTGCCAAATCTTCGATTGAATAAATATCATGATGCGGCGGCGGTGAAATCAGGGTAACCCCTGGCGTTGAGTGCCGTAACTTGGCAATCAGGCTATTTACCTTAATGCCCGGAAGCTGTCCGCCTTCGCCCGGCTTTGCGCCTTGGGCGACCTTGATTTCAAGCTCTTCACAATTATTCAGATATTCAGCTGTGACCCCAAACCGGCCAGATGAAACCTGCTTGATAGCACTTGATGGATTATCGCCATTTTCACGTATTTGAAAGCGTGATGCATCCTCACCGCCTTCACCAGAATCAGATTTAGCGCCGATACGGTTCATCGCTATTGAGAGTGTTTCATGTGCTTCAGGGCTTAAAGCCCCAAGCGAGATACCCGGTGAGACAAGGCGTTTACGAATATCAGTAATGCTCTCCACTGTATCAACAAGCACAGGCGGATTTTTATAATCAAAATCCATAAGATCGCGTAAATTGACTGGCCCTTGGCGGGTTACCATCTGGCTGTATTTTTTCCAGCTTTCATAGGAGCCGGTAT
>MDSY01107069.1_pt1 | contig 10177 bp, 10 predicted proteins | sample 811131 | NCBI WGS metagenome assembly MDSY01 (sample SAMN05326643, study PRJNA326480) | marine metagenome | isolation source: seawater | place: Atlantic Ocean: South West | collected 2010
AAGGCCACAGACAGAAAAAAGGCCACGGACACACGAATTAATGGCCTGTGAGCTGTAGGTACAGAGTGTACCTCAGAATTAATATTCAATATACTTATACGTCATCATATAATACGACGACGCATCAACGAGAACGTTCAAGCATGTGGTGGCACCTAGACTTAAGAAGTTCGAGAGATACTATATACTGTCCTACTTGGCCAATTGAATTCAATCGTTAAACTGAATACCAATACGAATACGAATAGCGACTAAATACCTTGTCATGCAGATGACACTGTACCGGACCATACGTACCCAACCAACGACGAGATCTTCAACAAGGAGTCTCAATCCACTCCAATACTACAAACCATCGAGCTAGGCCATATATATCATACGCCACCAAGACGATGACGCAATGCAAGTAGACCGCGTCAGGGAAGACGCAGCCCAAACAGTCTCCATCAGTTCTGTGCATGCATCTACTCGGAATGGAACCAATAAATGCATCTACTCGGAATGGAATCAGTAAATGCGCCTTCATCCATCGATCACCAACAACCAATCTCTGCCCTAGATGGACATCATCGAGTGAGAGATGGACGCCTCAGCGGCCGGGGTGCGGCGCGCGCTCTGCACGCTGCGGATCTGGGCGCGGTTGTTGGCGCTCTTCTTGATGAAGAAGAATCCGACGCCCATCACCAAGCTGAAGCTGCCGAGGAATCCCGCGGCGGCGACGCCATAGGTGCTCGCCATCGACTCGGAGGTAGTGACGGAGGCGGTGCTGTAGAGCGGATCGTCAAAGTTGTCGGGGGTAGCATCCTCGGAGGGCATGCTCGCTAGGGTGTTGTAGAGAGGGTCGTCAAAGTTGTCGGGAGTGGACTCCTCGGTGGGCATGCTCGCCACGTTGATAGGCTCCTTGATGCCGTTGGCCGGCGCCTGGTCCTCGTGCCCCCCGTGATGGCTCGCAACGTTGATAGGGTCCTTGAGGCCGTTGGTAGGCGTCTGGTCCTCGTGATGCTGAGTCGCCACGTTGAAGGGGTCGTTGCTCGGCCCGTTGGGGGTCTTGTCCTCGTGATGCTTCCCATCCCTCTCAACCTGGCTCTCATCGTGCTCCCCAGCGTGGTGCGCGACCGGGCCAAGCGCGACCGGGCTAAGCGCGACCTGGCCAACTCCATCGATCGAAGCCGTCTTCTGGCCGAGGATCTTCAGCAGCTCTAGCGTGAAGATGAGCACGTCGCCGCCGCCAATCACAGGCGGGCGGCCCGAGTCGCCGTACGCGAGGTCTGATTCAAAAAGCGATCGGTGATATATAGCAGGAATGAGGAGGAAGAATAGGGAGTGAGGAAGACGGGGAGGAAGAATGGGGTGTGACATATGGGGAAAATGGTGAGAGACAAAAACACCTGAGGGGATGTAGAGTTCCCACTTGTCACCCTCGGACATGAGCTGCATCGCCTCGGTCCAGCCCTTGATGACCTGGTTGGGAGCGAACGTTGAGGGCGCGTTGCGCTGGTACGAGCTGTCGAAGACCTTGCCGTCAGGGTAGTTCTGGGCGGTCCTGCCCTCATAGTGGCAGCTGCACGGAGAGCTCGCGGTCGGGTGGCCGCCGCCGCTGCCCGAAGAGATGATCTTGTACTGGAGACCGCTCGGCAGCGACACAACGCCAGGCTTGCTCTTGTTCTCCTCGAGGAACTTGCTGCTCGTCAGAGGAGGAGGAGGAGGGGGGGGGTTCAAACGTGAGGGGCGCTCGCGTGAGAAGAAGCTCGTTAGCGGCATGGTGTGGATGGCAAATGGGCGTGTGCGCGAGTGGGGTTGATGAGTGCGGTCGGACATGGAGACTAACGAGCGGTGCGCCAAATCCACGCCGCATCGCTCATCTCTCAACACTGGTCCGTGCAGAGGGGTACTCATTAAGGGCATCGCATCGCATCTTGGGAGCATGCCTGCCCTCGCGGTTGGAGGCGGCGGCGAAGGCGGCGAAGACGACCAATAGTCGAGCCAGCATCGTTCTGCGCATGCAGGGCATCACAAACGCGCGTCAGTCGCCGATCCGTCGGCTTGGTGGGGGCAGGCAGGCGAGGGCCAGGATCGCCGCGCACCAAGATATGCGAGTGACGAGGCACGAAATATGCCGATGGGGGGCCAAGAGGAGCTTTTCGATTGCACATTTGATGTGAAACATTGACTTTTCTTCGGGTTTAATCAACGCCGGCGTCGCTTCTAAAATAACCGAATTGCCGATCCTATGCGCGGCACTGATGGGCTGGCTGGGCGCACGGAGCTGGCTCTCACCAGCCTGCGAAATCACGCTACGGCCACCTTCAGCACGCTCCTCTGCTCGGCGATGGTCGTCGCGGCGTCGCCGGCAGCGCATGCCCAACTGCCCTCTGTGGAGCAGGCCGTGATTGATTACGCCGAGGCGGCGCGCCCAATCCTGCGATCACTGCAGCCCTCTGAAATCTCCACCTTCTCCTCCAAGGCCGCCGAACTCGCGCTCAGCGCCAAGCCCGAGGTTGTTGTCAAAGCAGTCGATGTTGCGCTCGATGCCTTCCTCACGATACCGTCCGAGAAACTCACCGTAACACAAGACGTGCTAGTGGCGGCCTACGCCGATGTGCCGCTCAGCTCGTGTGATCGCGTCCCCCTCCCACCCGCCGAGGTCCGCCAACGCGTCGCGGGGGCCACCTTGGGGAGTGCCGACCCTTCCAAGGTGAAAGCCGTCGCCTCATATGCGACAAACGCGCTCAAGGTAATCCCGCACGATGGTGGCGGTTTCTGCCTGCCACCAGCGCCGGCTTTGGGCAAGGTGACGCTCGCCGCGTCTGATGCCGCAGCCGCCGCCGACCCCGTCAAGGTTCGCGCCATCACCGAGCAAGGGAGGCTTGTGCTCAAGTCGATTCCAAAAGCTTCCGCCGTCAGAACATTGCCGGAGCTCACGCTCCGTGCCAAAATGTTCGGAGAGCTTCCCGACCGGCAGCGGCTCAAGGCTATGCGGAGCGTGCTGGTGGAGGCGCAAGCAGCAGAGGAGGCCCGGGTCAAAGCCGCCGCTTTTCCCGACAAATGCTACACGATGTCATGTTACTCATACCCAAACGACTTGGGGGCCGGGCGAGCAATGATGGAGTTCGACCCAGAACTGGCTCTCTATGAGCCACCAGACACCAAGGTTGCAGCAGCAAGACGATGAGAATGCCGGGGGCTGCAAAATAGCAACGCATGTCTTGAGACTCACTCACAACTAGGTAGGAATGTACATCTTAGGCTAAAGGTTCTGCACGTGATTTTTGACCTGATTCATTAGCTGTACGACTATACACATAAACTTAAACATATTCATACCGCCTCACTCGGATCGACTACGACTACTTGTTCTAGATCTAGACGGTCGCACACGCTTCCGGTCGGTGGTGTGAGCTGAGCTGAGGCCACCTCCACGGCGAGCTCCTCGGAACAAAAGGCCCGCTGCGACACTGAGGCCATGTATGCTCCCCAGACAGCAGCTGCGAGACTGCCCGTTGCCGCGCGCCATTGCAACGGGACGAAAGCGAAGCGGATGAGATTGATCGGTGGCCAAAAGAAGATGCCGGTCCTGTGCAAGCACATGGTCAAGATGGGCACGCAGGCGGCTTGGGCACGGGCGAAACACACAGGGCTGGTGGGCGCGCGCACCTCCATGAATCCCAGGTACTCTGCTGTGCATGCCGAGCCGATGCGTCGACGCCGGCACCGCGATAGAAAGCCACGGAAAAGAGCGTGGCGCCGATGGGCAGCGGCATGACGACTGTGTCGACCGCCACCTTTTTCAGCACTGCGCCAACGGAGCGCCCAGGAATGCAGTGCTCCAAGGCAGCGAGTGAGCAGTGGACGACGGGCGCAGTCGCCGTGAAACCCGCAGCACCCATGGCGGTGCAACGCGCAGCATCCCAGCGCGCGGCACCCTCAATGTACTGGCAAGCCGCATCTCCGAGCGCCATCTCCACTCCTATGATGACCGAGGTGCGCAGCATCGCGCGAGAGTTGAACATCGGCGGAGAAACCGACCTATAGGCCGAAAAGTTGCGGCAATTTTATTCCTGCCCGCCCCCCCAAGACCTAGTGTCAATGCCGTACGTGCCACCTCACCTGCGCGCACAGCCTGGCCACGAGGGGCGGGACACGCAGGCGCCGTCGAAGAGCCTGGCGGACCTTGCATCGGGTCCGCTCAAGCACACCCACAAGAAGCCCCCACCAAACCGCCCCCCACCCGGACCTGGAGAGTACCGTCGGAACCGCCACTCTGACTCCAGCGGCGGCAAGCAGCGCGCCTCGGCTCCGAAGGCGTTCGGCACGTTGAGCGGTCGTCGATGCCTCGCACCGTCCGAGGACATCGAAGGCGGCACGCGCGTCGACGCCGAAGGCATGGTCTATGATCTCGACGGAACCGCTGTTTACTTTTGTGACCGCTTCCGCCGCTACCGCTTCGACTCTGGCGCTGGCGGTCTTTCACTTCTGCGCGCGCTGTGTTCGCGGCTGAGGACGATGCTGGAGCTGAACGGTGCCATGTTTGACCCCGACGAGGAAGCCGCAAAGAAGCAGAAGGAGCACGGATACGAACTCTATGAAGAGAAGCCGACGCTTCGAAGTAACTCGAAGCGCGTCGGTGCTGACGGAGAGAGTCACACGGTGGGCACGTGGTCGAACGAGGAGTACGGGCTGGTGGGTTTCCAGTGGATGTACCTGCGCTTCAAATCATACCAACGCTTCTCAGAGACCTGGGCACTCCTCGAACGATGCGCCCTTGCCGGGCTCTTCAACGATTTCCTCTCCGCAGCCGCAGCGTCTGCGAAGACTGGCGGCGATCGGCTGACTCTGCGCTTCGTCTCTCTGGGTGGTGGGCCTGGCTTCGAGCTTTTGGCGGTGGAGTTCTTCATGAGGTACTGGGCCGAGGTGGGCGAGAATGGCACAGACGAAGAGAAGGCAGCCTGGCTCTGTGCGTCGAGCTTCGAAGGCGATCGGGCGGCTGATGCTCCGTACGCTCTCGAGCTGGTAAGCCTCGATCTGCAGCCGAGCTGGGCTACGTACGTCAAGTCACTGGGCGCTCAGTACGACTTCGCCCAGTGGGACGTCCACGGCAGCGGCGCCGCGCCCATCCTCGGCGAGCGCGGCGTCGATCCGAACGTGACGACGGTCTGCATGCTCTCAAACATTCTCTGCTACTGTTCAGACGAGCAGACCGCGGAGCTCTTCAGCGGGCTGCTCTCTGTGGAGGGGGGCGTCTCGGCGATCGTCGTCAACGAGCGTGGTGCCGAGCAGCCCATCGTCCCACGCCTGCAGAAACGCGGCGTCCACGTGCGAAAGCTCCTCGATCAGGCGAGTGCCGGCAGAGATGATCGGCAGATGATCTTCCTACCGGCAACCTCGGCGCCCGCTGGCGAGGGTTCTGTGAGCCTCGAGGCGCCAATCTTCCCCAATCAGCCTTACGAGGAGCGCAAGTCGATGAATAAGACCACCGACGGCTTTGAGAACCTACGCCTCAAGAGCGAGGACGATGGATGGCAAGTTGTCGGCTCCAAGTGAGAGTCTCACGAGGATCTCACGGCACATGAGGATATCTGACGGCTGCTCGCAGCTCTCGAGAGGCCCCCAAAGCATGCGCGTCGACGTGGGCGCCATGCCGTCGACGTGGGCGCCATGCCGTCGACGCAAGGACATCGCACGCTGACTTGCGGCGGTCCAGGCTCGGCCCTGTAGGCACTTAGATAGAAGGCTAGATGTGGCAAGGAAGGCCCATCGGGAGGCGGGGGGAACAATCTGTGGCTAGATTTAGTGCTCAACAACAACAGTCTCGTGGGCAGATTTGCGCGCACATCGCGACCACACATGGATAGGTGTAATGTACACAGTAGCTAAGAGATATATTTATATATTGAATATTCTAATTTCAATTAGATTCGGATTCTAAATTTAAAATTATAGGTTCCTATATTATTTATTTTTTATTATATTAATATTTAAAATTAAATTATTATATTTATATAGATAAAGATATTTATAATATTATTAGGACCTATTAAGTTCTGAATATATACTGAATTCCATCCGCCGAGCTGCGTCCTCTGCTTGTTGAAGTGTTGCTTATGCTGACAAGGCGAGCTTGTATCAGTAGAAAAATGTTACAACTATCAGATCTCACTTGAACCATCACCACATGTGCACGCGCACATGTCTGTGAGAGGGTATGATCAATGATGCGCGGACCAATTTGATGAGAATGGTAATTAGAGAATGGTGAGGGATGGATGTGACACTTCATGTGAACGCATGGTCGCTTCAAGGGTCCATGTGAGCGCGGATGGGCGCTTGACATGGTATTGGCTTGACATCGAGCACCGGCGCGCGTATCCAGAGCCGACCCTTTCCAGTCTACGTAATATGCACAATGGAGCAGCTGGCGCTTTTCAGGCGCTCATGCCCCCATGGGTCGATGATCCGAGCTCCGAGGCCTGATCTTGGGCCTCATCTTCTCTCCGTGAGCCCAAGCAGCCGCCCGAGCGGACGGCCATCCGGATGCGAGGCCTAAAGCCCTGGTAGAGCACACCGAGCCCTGCAGCGAGAATCAGACCTGCAATTGCACCGCCACCAAGAGATGCAAAGTTGTGCTTATCCTGGTCGTTGTTGGCCTGCTTGGGCTCATCGATCGCATTGGAGGAGTGCGCTCGGTCGCCGCCGAGCTCCTGCGCCACGGTGCTCCTGCGTGGAGAGCGGTGCGTGTCAGTGGAGTTGCTGCAGTGAGGCATGCTGCAGGGAGGGGTGAGCTGGGAACAGGAAAAGCTGCACACCCGAACGCGACCAGGAGCGCCAGTATCACGCACAAATGCGACGCCATGGCCATTCACGCCGCCCTCAGGGCGTCGCCACGAGCAGGAGCAACCGCTCCTCACAACACAAGGGCGGGATACACCTTGATTGTGTGAAGCGTGAAGCGAATCCACTTCTTATTTCCCCGTGCACTTTACCCAGGAGTTCCGCGCCCTCCAGCCGCTGCCCAGTGGGGCCCCTCTCAGCTCGGCCATGTACGGAGGCGGTGCGTGCTCCATATGGCCTTCCTGCAGCTTCTGACCCACGCCGCGCCAGGGCGCTCATTGCGCTCGTCCGCTCCCAGCTCAGATCCATCCAGCACACATGCTCTTGTGCTCGTGTGCTCTGTGCTCTGTGCTCTGTGCTTGTGTGCTCTGTGCTCTGTGCACCATTGAAGGTGCTCTCTACGTGTGCAACAGATGAGGTCTCTGCTCTGGTGATGGACATTGGCAGCACGTGCACCAAGGCTGGCTACGCCGGCGAGGACTGTCCGAAATTCGTCTTTCCCTCGGTGCGCACGCTGCTGCCAGTGTCCAGCCCCCCCTGAGGCACGAGCGTTCAGCCCTGCGCCCACTAAACAGAGCCCCTCGTTCACCAAGCTCCCTGTGCACACGCTCACCCCGCATGTGCACTGATCGCGCAGACGGTCGGTGTGGTCGGCGGCGACGAGGCCTCGGAAGGCTCCTCAGCCGGCGCCAAGCGCGAGTTTGTCGTCGGGACGAATGCACACAGCGCGCGGCGCGACGGCATGCGCATGGAGAGTCCGCTGCGCGATGGGATCGTTGCGGACTGGGATGCAGTCGAGGCGCTGATTGATCACAGCTACAAGAACTGCCTCACGTGCAATCCCGCCGAGCACCCTCTCCTCATGGCCGAACCGTCCTTCAACACGGAAGCCGCACGCGAGAAGATGACTGAGCTTGCTTTCGAGAAGTTCAGCACGCCTGCCTTCTTCCTGGGTAAGAATGCGGTGCTCTCGGCCTTTGCTTCAGGGCGAGGCACCGCGCTCGTCCTCGATGTGGGCGGTGGGATGAGCAGTGCAACCGCCGTTCATGACGGCTACGTGCTGAACAAACCGCTCAAACGCTCCTCACTTGCGGGTGACAAGTTGAACGAGCTCCTGCTGAAGGCGCTCGAGCTTCGTGATCCAGCGCCCGCCGTGCGCCCGATCTATACGCTCAAGCGCACGCCAGTGGGCCCCGACCAGTACAAGCTCGAGCCGCAGGACTATCCCGGCACGCATCCCTCGTATCACCGCTACATGCAGCTCCAGACGATGAAGGACATCAAGGAGAACTTGTGCCGTTGCAGCCTGCTCGCGCCTTCGGCTGGCGTACCACTCGACGTGAGCGCCTGGGATTATGAGATGCCCGATCGTTCGGCCATCGACTTCTGGTGGGAGCGGCTCAACCTGCCTGAGCTTCTCCTCACGCCGGCACTCCTGCGCTCGCATCCGCCCACGTGGTTGCGCCAGCCGCCGTCGGCAGCTGCTGCGGACGCGCCTGCAGCGACACCTGAGACGCCCACGGAGCTTGCAGAAATGGTGCCGCAAGATATTCTCGGCCTCCCGGAGATGGTGTCCGAATGCATACGCGCATGCGATACGGACACGCGCCGCGATCTCTGGGGAAACATCATCGTCACCGGCGGCACCTCTTTGTTGCCTGGACTGACGGAGCGGTTGCAATTCCGCCTCAACGAGCTCGTGCCGCAGATGTCATTCAAGGTCAAAATGATCGCCACGACCGTGCCCTCGGAGCGACGCTTCTCCACATGGATCGGAGGATCTATCCTCGCCTCGCTCGGCTCCTTTCAGCAGCTCTGGATGTCAAAGCAAGAGTATGAGGAGCAGGGCGCCTCAGGGATCCATCGCAAGTGCCCCTAGGCCATGCGCACAGTCTCACCCCAGTCAACTGTCTCAATCTCAACGAGCATCGACCTCGCGATTCGTCAACTCACGAACAGGTGGAGGTATCTCTGAGTTGTATAAGCAATTCTATTCTAGCTTTAGTTTGAATCCGGAGAACTAAGCAGCTCGTGCCACGTAGGCCTATATTCACGTTGCACACCGGTTGATTTTTAATCGTTAAATCAATTCGTCGTATGGACAGTTCCTGCTGATAATTATAATATACAACTACAAGCGACACTTGACTTTCACTTAACACTTGAGTTTCAGTTACATTTAGATTTACGTATACGGTAAGATATAGAAGATTACTTTAACTTTTACTAATACTAAAGTCATGATACATATAGGATATCGATATGAGTCATCGATATTGTATTAATGATAATGATCATGTGCGGCTTGTGGCGGGCATGGAGCCTTCGATGTATATCATTAATATCTTAGTCACAGTGCATCTCAACGACCACATTATTCACAATTTTCACAACAAGTGAAAGCACTGGTAGGTGTCCATGTAGACAACGTACTCGTCCACCAGCTCATCGAGTGTGTGGATCACATGACCAAGATCGGCCTTGGGTTCGCATCGCTGTTGCGAGACATCGGCCAAGATGGTGCCGGTGTCCGCACGGCCCCGGCTAGCGACGCACTCGACGATAGCCTCGCGAAGGGGACGGGGGCGCACCCCTTGATTTGTGCCCGGAGTACCAGCCATGAGAGTTGATCCACCTGCCCTCGCTATTGATTGTCGATAGAGCTCGTGTTGCATTGCTGCCCTGGCTTCTGCCTGAGCCTCGTCGTGACTTCGGAGCATCGCTGCCATTTCTATGATATCCACCCGCATTGCCTCTACGGAAACTCTCAGCTGCGCCCGTGCACACACGAGTCGTTGCGCATGCTTTTCACGCTCACCCTTTAGAAACCTCTCCTCTTGCACGTGTGTCTCGTGCTTCGATTTGAGCTGGGCGATCTGCGCCTGCAGCTCTTCGATGGTCTCCCATGAGAGCTTGTTGTCGCTTCGCACCTGAGCGAGCTGCCGCTCACACTCTTCTTCGAACGCATGCTTCTCGAGGAAATGGAAGAGCGCCACTTTCTTCTCCTTCTCGGATGCGTCGAGCTCTTGCTGTTGCCGAGCCGTCTCCTTTGTGATGCTGTCAACCTCTTCAGTCAGGCTCCGCAGTAGCGCGAGCTGCTCTTCATTCTCTCTCTGGATATCGGCGAGCAAGGCGCGAGAGGCCGCGCTCAATTGGTCCATGATTACCTGGCCACTTTCAATAGATCTCGCATGCAAATTTGCAATTCCGGCGACCGCAATCACGGCGCCTCTAAGAACGGCATCCACGGGTCGCTCTCCGTGTCGCTCATTGACCAGCGCAGCGTCAGCCAGCAGCAGTCGCTCATCATGCTCCTGACGGGGCGAGAGTGTGGCGCCGCATATCCCTC
>MDSY01148674.1_pt1 | contig 10177 bp, 5 predicted proteins | sample 811131 | NCBI WGS metagenome assembly MDSY01 (sample SAMN05326643, study PRJNA326480) | marine metagenome | isolation source: seawater | place: Atlantic Ocean: South West | collected 2010
CTTTCTGATCAATACTTGTCACAGCGAAGACATAAGGGAGTATTCCCTTATGAACATAACTTTTTGATTGAAATGAAATACACTCTCCTCTCACTCGCCTTGATCTTAGGTGGTCTTGGATCGACCTTTGGCCAGACCACATTGGATCTCCAGTTGAACGCGATCCCATCGTCTGATATCGCCTTTTTTGATGTTCATCTCTCTTTCAATGTGCTACCCGACTTAATGGGTACCGGAAACGAAATGGGCTCTGGATGGGGGACATATGATCCGCTCTACACCTTTATGATGCCCTCAATGGGAACACTTACCACAGAATACTACTGGGAAGAGTCGATTGCCAATTTATCCATGTATGTCGCCATCATATGCGGTGAAGACACAACACTTTTGCCTCCGATTGACTTTGTAAGCAACACACCAAACGACATCTTATATGCGATCAGTGTCGATGTCGGTTGCGGAGGCGGTGACTTTGAATGGGATTGCCCCGAGTTAATGAGCAATGTCGGCTGGGGTTGCCAGGACGGATGGGGCATCATCGATGAAAATTGTGATTGCGTCGAATACATCGAACCTGAAAATTGCTTGGACGGTTATCTCCCCGGTACTGATTCCACTTGGTTTGACCCCGAATCTCTTCTGTTGTATGCGCTCCTGGAATGCGGAAACCAGGACAACCCTGAATCTTGGATGTTCTGCGGTCTTGCTGAATCGATTTCTGCGGCGCTGGCGGGTGATGAGGAAGCGTGTGCAGATGTATGGGCATGGGTGGAAGCCAATAATTGGGATGGCAGCTGGGATCCGGGTAATGGAGGCAATGATTTCGATTGCCCAGAGTTGTTTGGTAATATCGGTGAACCGTGCGGCATCAACCAAGGTACATTTGGTGTGATCAGTGAAGACTGTGAATGCATTGAAGTTCCTGATTGCGATCTGGTCGTCGAAACCAACTTGTTGTCCATTGATGATGGCACGGGCTCTGGAAGCGTGGAAGCCATCGCATCAGGAGGCACTCCACCCTACGTCTATATATGGACAGACTTTTGGGACGTTTTGATCGAAGTTGATACGTTGGGCGGAACGGGGACAACGCTTAACAGTGTGCCGGCCGGCACCTATTTCCTTCAGGTGGAGGATGCCAACGGCTGCGTTGCATTCGGCTGGGAAGACGTTCCGACAGCTTGGGATTGTCCTGAGCTCGAAGCCAATATAGGAGACTTCTGTGGCAACGGAGGAATGTTGCAAATTGTTTCAGAAGACTGTGAATGCGTCGACTTTGAAGAACCCAACGCCTGCGTTGCTGACTTCACGGTAGTACAAGCATACAATTTAAACGAAGTGATTCCATTTGAACTTTTTGTCTTCATCTGGGGATATGACGAAAGCAACACGTACAGCTGGGACTTTGGTGATGAGGGAAGCAGCAGTGATCCATTTCCAACCTGGACTTACGGGGCAAGCGGTCCGTACAATCTGTGCCTCACCGTTTCAAACGAAGAAGAAAATTGTATTTCGACTTCATGCCAAATGCTCGAAATTGATTCGTTGGGTTGGATCAACGGATTCATGGACGGATTCAGCATCACAATTATGAATGGTGAAGATGGCGTGGTCAATAGCATGGAGGAAGAGGAAAACGAGGAATTCGGATTCAATGTTGCACCCAACCCGGTCACGGATGGTCGCTTTGATTTGAATTGGAAAGCGTCATCTACTGGTCTTGTCGAAATCACCATGCTGTCGCTGGATGGATCGGTGGTCTTCCAAACGACTCAAAACCGAGGAGAGACCGGGGGGAGACAATCCATTCAAGTTGAGTACCTCGCTCCAGGATTGTACTTATGCCAAATCCAACAAGGTGGTGCTATTCGCACCGAGAAAGTTGTAATTCGCTAACGTTCGATTCAATTCTGTTTTGAACTGAAATCCCGCAGACAATAGGTCTGCGGGATTTCTTCATATTCCATCTGCCACTTTTTGATTCTGAGATTCATGAAGCAAATCAAATTTCATCACGCGTTACAAGGGCCCATTTGCGCAGTCTTGGCAATATCAATGGTGTTTCTGGCTTGTCAAAAAGAGGATATTGATGAGTTGACTATTTTAGAACAAGGAGAACATGAGCCTATTGATATCTACCCGCCATTCGACTGCGAACTTTTGCAATTGAACATAGGAGATACCTGTTTTCGCGAAGAAGGTGGTGCATTGCTCGAGGGGGTGGTGTCAGCTGCTTGTGAATGCACTGTCAGTGTCTCTTGCGGAATGGTGATTGACCTGGTCTCCTCGCCAGATGATGGAACGGGCAACGGTTCCCTTTTGGGCCTTGCTGAGGGGGGGACACCACCGTATACATTCGCCTGGTATCAATCCGGTGCTTTGATTGGATCCCAATCCAACTTGGACGGACTTGAATTCGGAACCTACCAACTGGTCGTAAACGACTCCGTATTTTGCTCAACGGCAGCGATAGCCGCTGTTGAATTGAACCTAACGGGCTGGGATTGTCCAGAATTGTTGAGCGATATAGGCGATAATTGCTTGATAGGTGATACAATCCAGGGTATCGTTTCCGCCGACTGTGTGTGCATTTCAACCCTTGACTGTTCCGTTTCGCTCTCGTTTTTATCGTCAACTGCAGACGATGGTTCTGGAAACGGTTCTGCTGAAATCTACGTATCCGGTGGTGAGGGGCCATACGAATGGTCTCTGGCCACATCAGATTGGATTGAACAACAATCAGGAAGCGTCGAGGAGTCGGCAGGAGTCTTAACCCTCAATGCATTGACCTCTGGATTTTATGGTGTCCACTTTGTAGACGCTGAAGGTTGTCTCGCTCAAGTCTTGATCAGCGTCCTTTGATCACGGTGCCAAACAACTTGATTCGTCGTTGTTTGGACAACGATCGCAAAGCCCAGAAAGAGCTTTACGAATTGACGTTGCCTTATTTACGAGCGACCGTGCAGCGTCAGTTATACGATCGCACAGAATGGATGGATGTGTTACAGGAGGTGTACCTCCGCATTTTCCGCAGTTTATCCTACTTCAATTCGGAGAAAGGGACATTTTTGAATTGGTCTACGCGCATTGCTGTCAATACAGCGATTAGTTTTGGTGTCAGATCTGCGGCAAAACAGACGACGACTTTGGATTTTAAGGAGCACGACTCCCCGGTTGAGTCGTTTGCGATCGAGTCTCTCACAACGGAGCAATTGTTGGCCGAAATCAGCAAGATGCCTGAGGACTTCTACCGGGTTTTTATGCTGGTCTCAATTGAAGGGTTCACCCACCAAGAATCCGCTAAACTCTTGACGATTACGGCAGAAACATCACGTCAACGCCTGAGTAGGGCCAAGGCATGGATTAGAAAACACTTGCTTGACATGGAATTGGAAGAGCACAACATCCGTCAAAAATTGAACGCATGAATGATTTTGAAAAACAATTTCAGGATAAACTCACCTCACAACAAAGTCCCTTGTCGCCTCAGGACAGCAGTGACTTGTGGGATTCCATTTCAACGGAGCTGGATTCCGATGCAGACCGTGCAAAAGGGAAGAGGAAGCGGAAAAGAGTGGCGAGTTGGATGGCATTAGCGGGGTTGTTTGCTGCCATTGGATGGGGAGTTTACCCGACGGAAGACATGTCAAATCTTGCTGAAACAGTCAAAGAGAAAAAGTCAGTAGCTACTGAAAAAGCCAGTGAGAATTCTTTTATGAAGGCTGATATTCAAGCAGCGTCGCGTGTCTCTGTGTCAACTTCCGAAAGACAGAATCAACCTCGTAAGGTGGTGGCGGCTTATACCGAAAACACCATCGAATCCCCCCCGAACGATGAGGTTAAAGTCGCTGCGACATCTGCTGCCAGCCCAACACAGGTAAGCTTGAAGCGAGAAGATGCGGTGATCCCCGTCGAAATCTCACTTGACGTCTTGGAACCTCAAGTTTCTCGGCAATTGAGCACTTTATTCGGTCCAGTATTGATTCCATTTGCACGGCCAACAGACGAACAATTTCAGGGTCACAAGCCTGAAAAGTCCGCTTTGAATGTTCGCATTTACCAAGGGCCTACCTGGAGTCAATTCAAGTACTTGGAGCGCGACGGTGCGGACTTGGTGGCCAAAAACAAAAACATGAAAGCGGGTGGTTCGTGGGGTTTTGGAGGGATGATTGAATTCCAGGCAAAGAACCAGCATTGGGGCGTTGGAGTTGAATGGAATGAGTACATACACCGACTCGATTATGAGGGAACATTTGAAGAAATCATGACGGTCAACGACGTCTTATTGGAAGTAGAATTGGACCCCGTCACAGGAGATACGTTAAGCACAATGTCAGGAATGGCTGATGTGATTGTTTTGGCGAAGAGACGGGTGCTTCACCACAATCGATTGCGCGCAATTTCCATTCCCATCGAGTGGCAAAAGCAATGGGCAATTACGCCTGTTTTTCAAGGAGAAATGGCATTGGGAGCTTTGATTCATTGGCGATCTTTTGTCAATGGGCGAACTTTCACAGGCCAGGAAGGAATCTTTTCAGATTACGCAGCCGTTGAATTTCCGTCGAACCGATTTTTCTTTGCTCCGCTGGTACGTGGGCATCTTTCGTATGACCTAGCGCCTGATTGGAGTGTGGGGCTTTCGTTTCGCGTGTCAGCGCAGAAGCACGCGAGTCTACCGTTGGAGTCGTTTCCTGAGCAGAGCGGACACTTTACAGGCCGTTTGCTAACCGGTAATCTGCACTTTTCCATTCAGCACGAAATCCACTGACTTGACTGCCCATTTTGATTCAGCGCTGAGACCATGTTGACGCTGTATGTGTTTTCATCGAACTGTAAAAACGTTCGCTTGGTTTTTATATATTGAGAAATGCAAAAAGGAGTGATTCAACAGGGATTCTTTCGAAGTGGAATGTTTCTGATGCTAAGCGCATTTGGCGCTGTGGGATTTGCCCAGTCAGATCTAGATCATTGGGAGGCAGTCGTCTTAGATGGATCTTCTTGGCGTTATTTGGTACCGAATGAACAGCCCGATTCGGATTGGTTGGCGTCGAACTTTGATGATTTGTCTTGGCCGGAAGGTGTTACGGGTTTTGGTTACGGCGACGGCGACGACGCGACTCTGGTTGAGTCGACGATGTCAATCTACTTGCGCCATCAATTTGAGATAGAAAACTTGAGTCCATGGCTGGACGCGATTTTTTATATGGACTACGACGATGGTTTCGTGGCGTACCTCAACGGTATTGAAATTGCACGAGCCAATGCCGGAGCACCAGGAGAGTTTGTGGCGTGGAATCAAAACTTGATCACCGATCATGAAGCAGTGCTATATGCGGGAGGAATTCCATCGGCTTTCGAGTTTGACTTTGGTGGATTGTTGTTGGAGGGGACGAATACGCTGGCCATTGAGATGCACAACGCCAATCCCGGATCATCGGACTTGACGGCCCGGCCTTTTTTGTTTGTAGGCACAGGAGAGGAGTCGTTAGGTTTTAACTCCATTCCCGACTGGTTTTTTCCTTCAACTTCAGACTTTCATGAGGTGACAATCAACCTCAATATGGCCAATGAGACGGTGTCTCCGGAAGGTGTTTATTTGGCTGGAGGAGCGTATTTCGGTGTGGCGGGAGACAATCCCCTATCGGACCAAGATGGCGATGGTGTCTGGACAGTAACGGTTCCTGTTCCTCATGGCTTTACCGGCCATTACACATTTCTCAATGGGAATTGTGGTGATTGGAGCTGTAAAGAAAATATAGCAGATCTGGAATGTGCGGACCCATCTAATTACAATGACAGACTGCTTGTCAATATCGTAGAACCCATTGATATCAGCACTTGTTTTGGTCAATGCACCACTGATGGCACGTGCGCGCCTATTGTCGGATGCATGGATAGCACGGCCCTCAATTACTTCCCATTGGCAACGGAGGACGATGGAACGTGTGTCTATTTCGGGGGGTCGAATTTACCGATCATCCAAATTACCTCTGACGGACCGATCCTTGACGACCCGCGCATTGTGGCGAATATGGCCATTGTCAACAATGCGATTGGTTTCAATCAAATCGGAGATTTCCCGAATGAATACAGCGGTCAGATTGCCATCGAGATTCGAGGTTCTTCTTCTCAAATGTTCCCCAAAAAATCCTATGCCTTGGAAACACAGGATGTTGCTGGGGATAACAACAATGTCTCCCTTTTAGGAATGCCCGAGGAGAATGATTGGATTTTATATGGACCCTACACGGACAAGACGCTTATCCGGAATGCATTGGTATTTGAATTGGGTGAAAAACTGAACCGTTACACGCCCCGCAGGCGGTTTTGTGAATTGTTCATCAATGGAGATTACAGAGGAGTTTATATGCTCATGGAAAATATTAAACGCGACGCAAACAGGGTAGATGTCGCAAAGCTGTTGCCGGGCGATACGCTTGGTGATGAGTTGACGGGAGGATACATTCTCAAAATCGACAAATTCACCGGGGATTTTGAAGGAGGCTGGGAGTCTCCATATGTTACTGAAGGAGGAGAGGAGTTGTTCGTGCAATTCCATAAACCAGAAATGGATGATCTGAATCCCCCTCAATTGGAATACATCCAAAGCCACATAACCGCTTTTGAGAATGCACTTGCAGGTCCGGATTTCACGGATTCCGAAATGGGCTATCAGCCATTCATCGATGTCTATTCTTTTATCGATCTGTATCTCGTGAATGAGCTTTCGAAAAATATCGATGGATACCGTTTGAGTACTTATTTCTACAAGCAGAAAGATTCCAATGGGGGTAAAATTGTCATGGGCCCATGGTGGGACTATAACCTCAGTTTGGGCAACGCAAATTACTGCGATGGATCCAACCCGGAGGGATTTGAAGTGAATACGCCATGCGGCAATTCCAATCCATTTTGGTTTGAACGGTTGTTGGAAGATCCTTTTTATCGCGATTTAGCAAGGTGCCGATGGGAAGAGTATCGCGCGGATGTTTGGAGCAATGAAAGCATTCATAGCACCGTTGATTCCCTTGCATCCTTACTTGTCGATGCCCGTGATCGCGACCATTCGAGATGGCCTCGATTGGGACAATGGATTTGGCCCAATGCGTTTGTCGGTGAAACCTACGAGGAAGAACTGGACTTCATGATCACGTGGGTGGACAATCGGTTGGAATGGCTGGATGTCAATATTTTAGGAGCATGCGACGCAGGTTGCACAGCGGCTTCGGCTTGCAATTTCAATCCCAATGCGAATTATGATGATGGTAGCTGCGAGCCATGCCCTTGTCCGGGTGATATCAATGGGGACTTGGCTGTGACGGTGTCAGATGTTTTGATCCTTCTGTCTGAATTTGGATGCTCCTTGGATTGCGCTGCAGACTTCAATGAAGATGCCATTGTAAGCGTTTCGGATTTGCTGATACTGCTGGCATTTTATGGCGAAATCTGCTGAATGTATTCAATGAGGTGGTCAGGGTCTTCGTCAAGAAGGAATCATTGACGAAGGAAAATAAGCACGCTTATTCCTGCTCAAAAAACAAAAAGTAGCCTCCATTTGAATTTGGCAGGGTATAAATCAATCTCCAGCCCGCTTCGTTTTTCTCATCGAGCACACCTTGCATCTTGGTAGCTTTGTTCATCAGGCTAACTTTGTAGCAGACGACTTTGTTTTTTATGTCTGTAGTATTGTAGGTATATCAGAGAAACAAAAAAAGCTCTCCTGCCCGTAAGGGCAGGAGAGCTTTCATTTAACTGTTTTCAAAGGATGAAGTCTCCAATTACTCTACTTCCACGTGAAATCCTGTTTCCATGGCATTTCCAGCTCCGTCAGTTGCAGTCATTTCGAGGTGGTATTCTCCTGCAATAGCATCTGCAGCTAGCTCCAATTCAGAATCAAATGATCGCTCAGTTGAGTTGTTGGGCTCGAGGTTTAATTCCCAGATGATGGTTTCATCAGATTCGCGCACAAGAGAGATGTGGGCTGCTGATAAGCCATCTGAATCTGCGACCATTCCGGAGAGAGCGATAACAGACCCCGCATTCCACACGGGCTCTCCAGACCAGGTAGCTGGATCCATGCCATTCACGGAAGTCAGTGTGAACTCAGGGATGTATTCATTTTCGATGTGCAGTTGGGTGACAAGGTCAGCCGCCGCATTTCCAGCCTCATCAACCAACGAGACGACCACGTCCCAGACGCCTCGTGTATCGAGAGGGATGTCCAAGGTGATGGAGTTGGTGCTGCTTGTTCCTGAGATGGAATTGACTTCAAGAACTTCCCATTCGGTACCACTATGCAAGACAAATCCTTCGTCCGACTCGCCCTCTTCGTGGGCATGGTCTGCTGCGTTGTGAATGTCCCATCGGACTTCGCTTAGGCCTTCATTATCGCAGAAGAGATCTGTAATTTGAATGGTGTTTCCGGCTAGCGCTTCGATTTCGTCCACCAGAACGCTCATTTCAGTTCCTGGATCGGTGCATACAGATGGTTGTTCTGTATCGGTTTTGCCACAGGCAGAAAACAAGATGGCTACGGAAGCCAAGGCGATGGTTGGGTTTGGAATTGTAAAATTCATGATGTGTTGTTTGTTTAGTTGTTTTTGTTCAATTGCTTCATCGAGGAGACGAAGCTTAGTTGCATCCAACGCCCCTGCGCGACAAGACCAAGTGCGCGATAAGCGCTGGTATGATCGAGCCATGCGGTGTTGGATATGTTGTGGATGTTTATTGACCAGGTGCCGGCTTTTTGTTTGAAGCTCCAGGCCAATTCCCATAGAAGAGCACCTTCTGTGGGAGATTCATTGCGTGCCGTTAGTTTGGCATCAGCAATGGCGCGACATGCGACTTTCAATTGATGGTTTTCCCCCAAGTTGCGTCCAATGGTGGAGTATACTTGAGCCGGTGTGGTAAATGGAAGGCCTAAACCCGTTGCAGTGTCCCATTGTCCCAAGAGTGACCCGTCAGCAGATGCCAACCAAGCACCCTGAGAAGTGCTCACAGAAGCTTCCAAGCCGGTTCGGAAGGCGTCTACGGCGGTAAACGTGTAGACTTGGCCGGCATGAGAAATGGGAGCAAAAGTGGCGCTTGGGCCAAGAGCAATGAAGTCCCGATGCAAGGCCGAAAACGCTTGAATGCGCCATTCGAATTTTGCTGAACTTCCATTTGAATGCCCTTGAAAGCGGGCTTCGATGGACTTTTCAGATTGCAACAGTGGATTTCCTTTTTCAAAACGGAATGTGCCGTGGTGAATCCCATTGGCACCCAATTCATAATTGCTTGGTGCCCGAGTGTAGACTACGACCGAGGCTGTTCCTGTCCAGTCTCTGGAAATCGGTTCAATATTTGCCAGCCAAGAAGCCATGCCTCCTGGAATCAACCGTTGCATGGGGTCGGCGCGCTGATCTGCTCCGACAACCGTGCTAGAGGCATCGTAAAGCGGTTCCTCATGACCTCGTTGTGCAGAGCTCACAACGTCAGCGCGCACACCAAATTGATGGGGTCCGATCCGTTTCTCTCCAAGTACTGAACATCGGAGTCGATGATGGCTGGGTAGTAAGAACTCCCATCCCGATGTCGCGACAGTAAGTCCTTCGAATTGTATGCCGAAGGTGCCATGCGCTCCCCGCCATGCAGATTCCAAATACCCCGTCCATTCTTCCAATGACAAACTCAGATTTGAGCTGGGCTCTGGTCCCCACCCATGAGCATGTGGCGGCGCCAATTCCAATCGTCGATTCCAAGAAACGGAAGCTTTCACAGATCGTGACGATCCGTTTTGCCCTGCAGGAGTTTTCCAAATGCCTGTAGTTTGCAGGCGAGTGGCATGTTGCTGCGGGATTTCGACGAGGAAAAGGCGAGAATTCGCCTCGAGATCACCTTGGCGTGGAACACCGACAATCCCAGGAAATAGTCCTTGGGTTACATCGGAAAACCGAATGGAACCTTCGACGCGGCCTCCCCGATGTGTTGGTCCTTCCATACCGGCTGTTGCATGTATGGAGCGGCCAGCTGTATTCGGCAGAACGTTATCCGTTAGAGCATACAAGCGACCTAGATAGGTGAAGGATGCTTGCGGGATGTTTTGATTCCCGAAGACAGAACCGGAAGTGCCGAGGTACCAAAACCGGTCTTCATCCTGGATTGCATGAAGAATGTGGCTTTTCATTCGATTGTC
>MDSY01007221.1_pt1 | contig 10176 bp, 3 predicted proteins | sample 811131 | NCBI WGS metagenome assembly MDSY01 (sample SAMN05326643, study PRJNA326480) | marine metagenome | isolation source: seawater | place: Atlantic Ocean: South West | collected 2010
ACAGATCTAGAACCAAGAGCAGCAGGTACTAGGGGTGATGGATATATTTGGAAATATCTTTATACTATTAGCCCAAGTGATATTGTTAAATTTGATTCTACAAATTATATGCCAGTCCCTCAGGATTGGGAAACAAATACCAATGATGCTTCCGTTAGAAAGAATGCTGCTTCAAGTGGTCAGTTAAAAGTTGTCACTATTACTCATAGAGGTGTGGGTGTAGGAACTGCTAATCAGACTCATACTAAAGTTCCTATTAAGGGTGATGGTTCAGGAGCAGAAGCAACTCTGGTGGTTAATAATGATGCTAAAGTTGAAAGTGTTACTGTTTCTAGTGGTGGATCTGGTTACACTTTTGGAACTCTAGATTTAGAAGCGAAAGGAATTACAGGAACTACTTCTCCTGCGTTTGATGTTATTATTCCCCCTCAAGGAGGACATGGTGCAGACATTTATAGAGAATTAGGTTCTTATAATGTTTTATTATATTCTAGAATTGAAAATGATACAGACAATCCAGATTTTGTTACTGGAAATCAAATAGCTCAGGTTGGAGTTGTTGAAAGTCCTCAAGCATATAATTCTGATTCCAATTTAGAATCGGCAAAAGCAAGTGCTGTATATGCTTTAAAACTTGCTGGAACAGGATATAGTTCTGTAGTTTATAATGCTGATGGTCAAATTACGCAGACTATTGGAGTTGGTTCAACTGCTTTTGGTAGAATTATTTCTTATGATCAGAATACTGGAGTATTAAAGTATTGGCAGGATAAATTCCACTGTGGATTTAATACAGATGGAACTAAGAATACCGATCCTACTTATGGTTTTACTATGCAGAGATTTACTGCAGATATAGGTAGTGGTGGAAACTTTAATATTATTGGAGGAAGTGCAACATTAGCAATTCAAACTACCTTTGGTAGTAGTGCTAATCCTGGTATAAACACTGTAATAAATAGTAGGACCTATAACTTAGGACAATCTTTTATTAAAGGTGTGGCTCAACCAGAGGTGAAAAAATATTCCGGTAATATTATTTACGTTGATAATAGACCGTCGATTACTAGATCAACAAACCAAAAAGAAGATATCAAAGTTATTTTGCAATTCTAAGGAATTATGTCTCAGGAAACCAATCTCAACGTAGCTCCCTATTTTGATGACTATTATGAACCGGAAATAGGCGGTAAATCTCAAGATTATTACAAGGTTTTATTTAAACCAGGTTTTCCAGTTCAAGCTAGAGAACTGACAACTTTGCAGTCGATGCTGCAAGATCAGGTTGAGCAATTTGGTAATCATTTTTTCAAGGAAGGTGCCAAGGTAATTCCTGGTGATTTAACGTATATTAGAAATTTTTATGCTGTACAGGTTGAAGATAATTTCCTTGGAATTCCTGTTAGTTTATATACTGATGAATTAGTTGGTGTAAGAATTAGTGGTGAGAGTAGTGGTGTAACAGCCAAAATAGAGAAAGTAATTAGTGCTAATGAATCAGATAGGGGAAATATAACTCTTTACGTATCTTATATAGATTCTGGTAATAATAATGCAGCAAGGAATTTTAATAATGGTGAAAATTTAATTACCATTTCCAATATTGCTTATGGTAATACCTTTATTAATGCTGGAGAAGGTTTCGCAAAAACTCTATCAACAAATGCATGTGCTACTGGATCTGCATTTAGAATTAGTGAAGGTGTTTATTTTCTAAGAGGGTATTTAGTTACTGTTGATAGTGATATTATAATTCTCGATCAATATTCTAATAATCCAAGTTATAGAATTGGATTAGATGTTATAGAAAGTCTTGTAAATGCAGATATAGATCCTTTTCTGAATGATAATGCTAATGGATTTAATAATTATGCGGCACCTGGTGCTGATAGATTAAAAATTACAGCAAAATTATCTAAAAAAGATCTTGATGTCTTTGATGTTCCCAATTTTGTTGAATTAGCAAATGTAAAGAATGGTGTATTACGTTCGATAAACAAAAATACAGATTATAATATTTTTGCAGATGAATTAGCAAGAAGAACTTTTGATGAATCTGGTAGTTATTATATAAAGGCATTTGATGTTTTTGCCAAAGATAGTTTGAATAATGGCAAAGGTAATAATGGAATTTATAAATCTAATCAGTTAACTGAAGCTGGACAACAACCATCTGAAGATTTGATGGTTTATAAAGTTAGTCCAGGAAAGGCATATGTAAGAGGTTATGAAGTTGAAACTATTTCTTCTTCTCTTTTAGATTCGCCAAAGCCCAGAACAACTAATTTAATTGAAAATCAAGCAGTTAATTTTAGTTTTGGAAAAACTTTTAGACTTAATAGGACTTCAGGTTCTCCTAAAATTGGTATAAGTACTTCAGAAACTGTAAGTTTAAGAGCTGATAGAGTTGGTGTAAGTTCTTTAACACCAGCAGGAAAGGAAATTGGTATTGGTAGAGTATATGATTATGCTTTAGAATCTGGAGGATATGAAGCAAGTAATTATAATTTAAATAGATGGGATCTTTCTCTCTATGACGTTCAAACTTATGGTGATTTAGAAGTTAATCAAAATGTTACTTTAACTGTTCCCACTCATATTAAAGGTGATTCTAGTGGCGCAACTGCTTTCCTTAAGAATGCAGTATCCGCAGGAACAGCATTAACTGTTTATCAAATATCTGGTAATTTTATTAATGGTGAAAAATTAATTTTTGACAATTCAACTGACAGTAGAGTTAGTATTGGATGGACTAACTATGGAATAGGAGATGTTAGATCTCTTTATTCTTTAGTTAATCATGATAATGCTGGAGCAGGATCGACATTTTCTGCTGATATTATTCCTTCAGAATCAATTAAAATTGGTGTTGGTAGTATAACTGGCATTACTCAAGGAAAAGGATTCATTGCAACGTTTACAAGTCCAACAACTACTTTCCCTGGAATCGTAACTAGTGGTAATTATGTTAAGTATACTCGCGATGGAAAGACTGATCCATCTTTTGCTAAGGTTGATCAGGTAAATACTAATTCTCTTGTATTAAGTGGTGTAACTACTGTAAGTGGAATTTGTGATGGTGGTTTTGATTATAATGCTATTTCTGTGACTGATCTTACTGTTTTAACCACAGAAACTGAAAAGACTGAAAATAATGAAAGACTTTTTGCTCCTCTTCCTAAGAGAAATATTGAATCTGTAGATCTAGAAGGATCTTCAATAGTTGTAAGAAAAGAATTTGATGTAACCATCACTAATAATTCTACAAATGTCTTATCAGTAGATGCTGGTTCTAATGAAGTTTTCTTACCATTTGATGAAGAAAGGTATGTTTTAACACGGGGTGGTGGAAGTACTGAAAAACTTGCTTCGGATCAATTTGATTTTACTAATGGAAGTACTAGTTTACAAATTAATGGATTGGGTACTAATGATAGCACGGGTGAAGCACGATTAATTGCTACTCTTAGAAAAAGTAAAGTATCATCTAAATCAAAGAGAAAAGAAATTATAGTATCGTTAGTTGTTAATAAATCAAATGATCAAGGATCTGGTACAAATGCTGGAACTCTTTCTACTACTCGAAATGATGGTTTAACATATGGTAATTATCCATACGGTATTAGGGTTCAAGATGAAAAGATTTCTCTTAATGTTCCCGATGTAATTAAGGTTCATGGAATATATGAATCTTCAAATACAGAAGATGCTGTTCTTCCTAACTTAATTCTTGGTTCCATGGATGGACCTACAGGAAAAACTTCAGATTTAGTTATTGGGGAAGAATTTATAGGATCTGTTAGTGGTGCCAGAGGAATGTATGCTGTTGAAGTTAATGATAGCAAAATTTCATTCATCTATTTAAATAAGAATAATTTCCAAGATGGGGAAGTAGTTAATTTCCTTGATTCTGGAGTTAATGGAATTGTTAGCACTTTAGACCAAGGAAGTACTAATATAACTGATAATTATGTTTTCTATAATGGACAAACTTTAACTCACTATGATTATAGTTATATTTTAAGAAAGCAAGGTGTAGCAGCACCTACTAGAAGTGTAAAGATCATTTATACTAAAGGATATTATAATGATTCAGATACTGGAGATATTACTACAGTCAATTCTTATGAAGGATTCGATTATGGAACAGAAATACAATCAATAAAGAATTTTAGAAATACTGATATTATTGACGTAAGACCTAGAGTAAATGATTATTCAATAGCAGTTGATTCTCGATCACCGTTTGAATTTAATGGAAGATCATTTACCGATGGAAAAAATAGTTCAAAATATGTTTTTGCTTCCGATGAATCAGAAACTCTTTCTTTCAACTATTATCTCCCTAGACTTGATAGAATTTATTTAACAAAAGATGGAGTTTTCCAAATTAAAATAGGAGAACCAGCAGATAATCCAAGATTACCTGGAGCAGTTAATGATGCTCTTAATATAGCAAATATTGCTCTTCCTCCATATCTTTATGATGTTAAGAATGTTCAAATTAGTTATGTAGATCATAAGAGATATCAAATGACTGATATCTATAAACTTGAAAATAGGATTAAAAATTTAGAGTATTATACTACACTTTCTCTTCTGGAAAATAATACTTCTAATTTGTTTATTGCTGACTCTCAAGGACAAAATAGATTTAAGTCTGGATTCTTAATTGATAATTTCTCAGCAATTGGAGTACAAGATCTTAGTGTTGGTGTTAAAAACAGTTTAGATCTAGAAAATGGTCATTTAAGACCTTCTCATTATAGTACTTCATTAAGTTTAGAATTAGGATCAAATGCAATTGCAGGATTAGGGACTACAACAAATACTTCTGCTGATCTTAATTACTTGAATAATATTGTTGGAACTAATATTCAACGAACTGGTCAGGTTATTAGTTTAGATTATGATGATGTTGAATGGGTAAAACAACCATTTGCAACAAGAGTTGAAAATGTAACTCCATACTTAGTTAAAAATTATCAAGGATCTATTGAACTTGATCCAACTGTTGATGTTTGGATTGATGTTAATAGGATGCAACTTCGTGATGTTCAGATGGAAGGTTCTTTCCGTGGTATTGCAGAAGCATTAAGAGCAGAAATTACGACTGCTGCTGATGGATCAAGAATGGGAATAAGTCCTATCATCTGGAATTCTTGGCAGACTGATGCGATAACTCACGATTTAGGGATGACTTTAGATGTCAATATTGATACATCTACTAGCACTGTCGAAGGTTCTGGCGGAACTACCGAGTCAATAGAGACTACAACAACGGCAACTGCTGATGGAAGTGTAAGTCTTGATACCAATCTTGCTCAAAGTAGATCTGGTATTCAGCATAGCGTTAGAGAGCAAATTGATACTGAGTCTTTAGGTGATCGGATTATAAGCAGAAATATTATTCACTTCATGCGTCAAAGAAATATTCAAGTTACTGCAAAACGCATGAAGCCAAATACTCAAGTATATGGTTTCTTTGATAGTGTTGATGTTAATGAGTTTGTAGTTCCCAAACTTTTAGAAATTTCAATGACTACTGGAACATTCCAGGTCGGTGAGCAAGTTATTGGAGAGATGCCTGTTAGCATTCAAGTAGTAGATGCTGATCCATCTAATATTCCTTATATTTCTTTTAGAGTTGCTGTTTCTAATCACAAGTATGGACCTTTTAATGCTCCTACTGATTGGTATTCAGTTAATCCATATGATAGGGAAAATAATGTTCCTGCATCTTATTCATCAACCAGTCCTACTCTAAACATTGATACATTTAGTCTTTCTAATGAAAGACAACCTGCTTATTGGGGTTGGGTACAAACTGGTATGGTTTTAAGGGGACAAACAAGTGGTGCAGTTGCAACTCTTACTAATGTAAGACTTATCACTGATAATGTAGGAACTCTGATTAGTTCTTATATAATTCCTGATGGTAATGTTTCTGGAAACCCTCAATTTGAAACTGGAAGAACAGTATTCAGATTGACTAGTAGTTCTACAAATACTAGAGTTGGAGGTGTTGTTACAACATCTGCTGAACAAATATTCTATTCTCAAGGTGATCTTGATAATACTCAAGAAGTAACACTTTCTCTTAGAAATGCAAGAGTTACCCATCAGGAATTTAGAGAAACTAGATCATTAAATGCATCTGCTACAGCCACAGCTGGGGCTACTGATACTTCAACTTCTTCTGCATCTATAGTAGCACAACAGATTACAAATGTAACTAATGAAGTAACAGAAGTCACAAATGTAACAGAAGTCACGGAAGTCACAGAAGTCACAAATGTAATTGTTGAAGCGGCTGATTGGGATGAAGATGATCCTCTTGCACAATCCTTCTATGTTGATGATCCTACTGGAATTTTTGTTACTAAACTTGATTTATTCTTTAAGACAAAGGACGAGACACTACCAGTATTCCTTCAAATGAGGGAAATGAAAGTTGGTCTTCCAACATTAAAGGTTCTGCCTTTTGCGGATATTGAAATTCCTGCTGATGATATTAATGTATCTGATGATGGATCGGTTGCTACTACTATTAAATTTGATTCTCCGGTTTATTTGAATGGCAAATCAAGATATGCTATTGTTCTTTTATCTAATTCTACGGAATATACAGTTTGGATTTCTAGAATTGGTGAAGCAGATGTAACTTCTACTGCTACCGAAGCAGGAACAATTCTTGTTACACGTCAACCTATCCTTGGTTCTTTGTTTAAGTCTCAAAATGCTTCAACTTGGGATGCAAGTCAGTATGAGGATCTTAAGTTTACCCTTTATAGAGCAAACTTTACAAAAGAAGGATCTGTTCAATTCTTTAATCCTACCTTACCTACAGATATTTCTGTACTTTCAAAAAATGCTTTTGATATTGATTCAAGAACTATTAGAGTTGGTGTTGGAACAACAATTCAGGATACTGGATTATCTAAAGGAAATACGATTATTCAGTCTACTTCTAATGCGACTGGTAAGTATGTAGGAAGTGCTGGTACTGCCCATGGAGCACTTAATATTCTTAATGCAGGTATTGGATATACTCCAAGTTCGGGAGGATTTACTTACAGCAATTTGTCATTAACAAATGTTGTTGGAAGTGGAAGAAATGCTACTGCTAATGTAACTATTAGTGGTGGAGTTGCAGTTGGTGCAACAATTGTTAACGGTGGAACCGGATATTCTGTAGGTGACACTTTAACTGTTTCCACTATTGGTATTGCTTCAGTAGGTAGGAATTTAAGAATGAGTCTTCAGCAGATTGCTGGTGTTAATGAGTTAAAACTTACTGATGTTCAAGGAGACTTCCAAGTAGGTACTGCATATAGCTTGAGTTACTATACTAGTGTTGGTGTTGCCACTACGATGAATGGTAACTATCAAGGACCTAATGGTGCAGTTATTTTAACAAGTACTCCTCAGGAAGTATATGATGGATTACACTTTAAGGTAAATCAGAGAAATCATGGAATGCACTCTGATGTTAATAAGGTTACTATTACTAAGGCAAAATCCGATGTTACACCTACCACTTTAAGTGCTGATTATACTGCTTCATCTACAGGAAATATTTCTGTAGCAAGTACAGGAAACTTTGCTAAGTTTGAAAATGTTGCTATAGGTGCAACTAATCCGGGATTTGCTAAGATTGGAAGTGAGATTATTCAGTATACTGGTTTAAGTGGCAATAACCTCACAGGTATTACTAGAGCAAAGAATGGAACTACTGCGTTCCCACATTCTACTTCAGACTTAGTTCATAAGTATGAAATGAATGGAGTATCTCTTCTTAGGATTAATAAGACTCATGATATAAGTGATGGAGATATTACGGAACAGATTGGTTTAGATCATTATTACCTTAAGGTAGATATGGAATCTGGAACTGATATTACTGATAGAACTGGAGATACCTTCCCCAAATTATACTTTAATGAAACTAAGAAAACTGGTGGTGATGGAATTGAGGCAACTTATAATGTACCTTATGAAATTGTAACTCCTAATGTATCTACAATTAGCCCTAAATTCACAACTATATCTTCTTCTGCTAGAAGTATTAGTGGTATGAGTATTAACGGAAGTGAAACTCCTTATGTAGATAAGGGATTCCAACCAGTTTCTTTAAATACCCAAAACTATTTTGATACTCCAAGGGTTATTGCTTCTAAAGTAAATGAAGATGCTCGTCTTCAAAATCTACCTGGTAGAAAATCATTTACTTTAAATATGAATTTATTGACTGCAGATTCTAGACTTTCACCTATGATTGATATAACCAATACTGGAGTTATATTTACATCAAATAGAATCAATAGACCTATTACTGATTATAAGAGTGACAAGAGAGTAAATAGCATCGATACTGATCCTAATGCTTGTTATTATGTTTCTCAACCAGTAACTTTACAAAATTCTGCTACTGCGATAAAAGTTCTTCTTAGTGGTGCAATTAATGATTCAAATGATATTAGAGCATTCTATGCTATTCAGAATGATATTGAAGAAACTGTAATCTTTACTCCTTTCCCTGGATATTCTAATCTTGATACTGGTAGATCTGATGGTAGGATGAAGGCTTTAGGTGATAGTGATGGAACCCCTGATGTTGAATTGAAGAAAAATTCATTCTATGATTTTGTTCCTGGTCCAAGATCATTTAAAGAAATTGAATGGACTATTGATGAACTTCCATCATTCAAGATCTTTAGAGTTAAAGTGATTATGACTTCTACTAATCAAGCACTAGCTCCTGTTGTTCAGGATTTAAGGTGTATTGCACTTGCTTAATATGAATAATTTAATACCAGTAGAAGGTGAAAATTATCTCTATAGAGATACCCAATCTAATGCTATTATTAATACAAATGATTCTGGTTACAAGTCTTATGTTGCTAGAAAACACTATGAAGAAAATGAAAAAGAGAGACTTGATAAATTAGAATCTGAAATTGGTGAAATCAAATTTTTACTTAAAGCCTTAGCAGAGAGAAGTATCTAATGGCACAACATTCTTTTATATTTGATCCTGATGCAGGAGTTGCTCAAGGTGTTAACTTAAAAATTAACACAGGATCAACTCTGAAGGATGGATTTACTATCACTCGTCCTAATGGATCTGCATTTGATTTCACAGGATGGAGTGGTTCTGCTCAGATGGCAAAAAGTGTTGCTGTTGGAGCAACATTAGGTGCTAATAGAACTTTTAATGTAGGATTTACGAGTGCTGCAGGAGGAAAATTTAATGTATCTTTAGCATCAACTCAAACTACTGATTTAAATCCTGGAAGATATGTGTGGAATCTTTTGTTAACAGGAGATACAGAAACTGAGACCATATTAACTACTGCCATTTCTGCTGGATCTACTGCTGGAATAGGAACCACGGCATTTACCATAAATTCTAAAACTAATGTTGCAGTTGGTGATTCGGTTACTTTCTCTACTTTAAAAAATGCTCCTGTTGTTGGAGTGAGGACTAACACTAATGTAATTGAAGTTGGATCTGGAAATACAGCATCAGCAAAAATAATGCCAGGTACAGCAGTAACATTCTCTAGAGCAGGAACCGCTTCAACAATTTATGATGTTGCAGAAGGAAATATTATAGTTGTAGCAGGTATTTCTTCATCGCCATAAATACATCAAGGGTAATTGTATAAATGCAACCAGCAAGTAGATCAGATTTTAAATCATATTGTTTACGGCAGTTAGGTGCTCCTGTATTGGAGATTAACCTTGCCTCAGAGCAATGCGAGGATTTAATTGATGATGCCCTTCAAATGTATCAAGAGAGAACTTTTGATGGAGCTACCCAAACATATTTAAAATATAAAGTTACACAAGCAGATATTGATAGAGGAAAGGGTCCTGGTGCAACAGATCCTGTAGGAATAACAACTACTACTGCAACATCTACTGTTGGTATAACATCATCTTTTAATTGGGAAGAAAATAACAATTTTTTACAAGTTCCCCCTTCAGTTTTGGGTGTAACAAAAATCTTCCACTTTGACGGTAGTAATACTATCACTAACAATATGTTTAGTGTTAAGTACCAGTTATTTTTGAATGATATTTATTATTGGGGTTCTACGGAACTTTTAAGTTATGCAATGACTAAAACATATTTGGAAGATATTAATTTTCTTTTGACTACTGAGAAGC
>MDSY01079904.1_pt1 | contig 10176 bp, 4 predicted proteins | sample 811131 | NCBI WGS metagenome assembly MDSY01 (sample SAMN05326643, study PRJNA326480) | marine metagenome | isolation source: seawater | place: Atlantic Ocean: South West | collected 2010
CTGGTAATTTTGGTGTAATACCTCCGCTCGGGTCTGTAATAGAAATAAATTATATTAAATGTCAAGGTGATGAAGGTAATTTAAACCAGTCTGGAGACTTAACATTTAAGTGGGTTGATGAAGGAGCAGATTCAATTGGCGAATCACATGACCTAAATGAATTATTGATTGGAGAAGTTACTGTAGCCCCTTTTATGGGTGCAAACCCTGAAAACCCTGAATTTACTAAAATGATGACACCTATTTCAAGTAAAAGTTATGTGTTGGCAAACCCAGAAAGTTATGAATATTTTTTAAGTAGATATGCTCAATTCAGTTATTTAGATGTTTATAACACAACTAACGATGGGTATTTAGATGATGATAATGTAATGTACATATTTGCTATTCCGGATTTAAACAAAAGACTGTTAAAAGGAACAGACTATTTTTCTGTAGATGAAAGCGAATTCTTTTTTGGAAAAGACGAAACTGATAGAATGTTAGGGGTAATTGAAGATAGTGGTAGACAAATGATAACAAGCGAAGCTGTTTTTGTAGAGCCAGCCGCTGTTAAATATAGAATGGATGTATCTATAAGATATTTTGAAGGGTTTAAACAAGAAGAAGTTTTCAACGACATTAGGTCTAAAATAAGCAACTACTTAACAAATATAATCAGAAGAGATAAATTACCTAAAAGTGATATTATTGCACTTATAGAAACGGTAGAAGGAGTAGACGCTGTAAATGTTCAATTTGTATCAAGTATAGAAGAGCAGGCCAGAAGAGATGGGTATTATACTTATAATCAGGTAACGGTGGTTCCTACAACTCCTGAATTAGAAGGAGCAGAAGGAGACCAAAAACGATTAGTATTCTTTAAAAGAATTGTTGAAGAAAAGAAAATCACATTAGATCAGCCAGATATGCTTATACCTGTAAGTGGAAGTGATAAAGCAATATCTGACTGGTATAGTACCATTGGTCTAGATAAATATGGAGATATTATTTTAGACAAACAAGAAGTTGCAATATTTAGAGGAGGTTGGTTAGATAGAAATGGAGATGAAGTAAAAGACGAACCTACTATTGGTGAAATGGCGAGTTTATCAGTTTATTTTGATAACCCTCCAGTTCCTAATACAATTTTCTCAAGAATACAGGCTGGAAATAGAAGAGCAATATCATGATAGAAGGACCAGGAAGTAATTTATTCAAAGACCTAGAAAGGTATAAAAGAATTAAAAGGTATGACGTTTTTAAATCTAAAAACGACGAAAGAAAAAATAATGGGTTTGACTATAGAGAGGTTTTATTTCAAAATAGTCTTTCAAAACATATTTTTAGGAATGTTTTAATTTCCTATTTTGTAGATTTTTTAACTGACTATTTTACTAATATTATAGAACATGTTAAATATTTAGATAATTTTAAAAATTTTACTGTTAAAGCAGGAGATAAAAATAGAAGATAATGAGATACTCTAATTTAAAATTTTTTAACGGTGTTGAAAATGAATTAAATCTTACCTATGACGAGGTAACTCAAAAATGGTCAGGATCTGTTCATATTCCTGAAGTTTCTTCAGGTTTATACGAGTCTGTCAACCTTTTTATTTTAGAGGAATTTATGGATAGTGATTTAGGTTATAAAGTATACGGTAAACCTACCACAGAAAACTCTTCACTTTCAGAATATAATTTTACCTTTGAATGGGTTGATGATAGATGGGCAAGTGGAGATATATTTTTATTTGATAGCTATTTAGAAAATGATGTTTTTAAAATAAGACAAATTGATAAACTTACATTAGGGGTTGAAGACCCTTCTACCATTGTAAATTCTGTTCACCCAACAACATATATTAAAAGTGTTTCAAATTATATAAATGAAGCTTTACAAATAAATGTTGCAATTTCTTCTGAAGATGATAAAGCACATTATAGAACTTTAAGAATAAAAGATTCTGAAGGTAATATAGTTGCAACAATAAAATTTTATGGAGAAGTTGAAGTTGAAGACGATAGACTTAGAGTACTTTTAGGTAATTTAGGAGGTTCATTTAAAGATGGTGATTTTATGTTTTTTAAAGAACATGACATCGATGAACAGGGTTTAAATTGGAAACTTATTAACCAAAAAAGAAGAGAACTTTTACTGGAACTATGTAATATTAAACCTTTTGTTGGAACTTATAAAGCGATATTAAATGCAATTAAGTTTTTCGGTTATAATAATATTACTTTAAAAGAATATTGGCTAAATATAAATCAAGATTCTAGTAGTTTTGGAAAATTAAAAGCAATTCCAGTTTTAGATACTGCTAGAGGATTTTCATATAAAAAGAGAAAGAAAATAAACCTTCCTTCTTCAAATATGAAAAAGACGAGCAGACTTTCTCTTGTCTATAAATTAAATAAACCTACGGGTAATTTTGACTATTGGGATATTCCAGAAGTAGAAGAAACATTTGACTTTACACCTGAAGAAGTACTAATAAAATTGTATGGTCTTAAAAATATTTTACAAGAAAGATATTTACCACTTCACGCTAAAATAGTAGACATTGTTGGAGAAGGAGACTTTTTTGACCAAAAGAATTTTAATGTTTGGAATAATCAACAGCCTATTTCGGTTTTTAATGAAGGTAAAGAAGTTGACTTTAAAATACTTCCAGAAAATAGACAATTATATATTGAAGACTATTCTCTTGTTTCTAATAATAGTATTTTAATTGATGATGTCGTAAATACATCTAACCCAACACCAACATATTTACCTATAGATATATCTTCTTTTGGAAATTTATATACACAAAATACCCTTGGTTTAGATACAAAAGATAATGAAACTTTAATATCTGATTTTGAAACATTTTATGAAAACTACTATATAATAAGTAAGGACAGACAAAATCAAAATTTACAAGGTTTTCACACTATACCTGTAGGATGTCCTATAACCCTTGAATGTACTACAATAAACGAAACATGGGATGACGCTAATTTTGTGTGGAATGATTCTGGAACATACAAATTTTCTAATATGTCTTTTTCAGAATTAAATCTTAATATAGTCGATCCAATCACCGGAGACGTTGCTTTTGTAACTAATCTTCCATGGGGCCCTGTAAACGGTTTTGTAAAATGGAACGGTACGCAATGGGTATCTATTTCGGACCCTTTACACATAACTTGGGAAAATTGGTGGAAACAAGATATTTATGAAATAGAATGGATAGTTACGGGTCCAAATGGATATGAACAATCTTTAAAAGGACCAATAGGATATTGGGAGTCGAACGGCGTTTCAGCACCAAACGAAGAACTGACATGGCACCCTGAGTTTTTAAAAATTGCACTAATGCTTCCATTTACTGGAGACTATAGCGTAGAATTAAGACTTTACGATTTACAAAATGTCGTTAGTTACTATAAGAAGAATGACATTGTAAATGTAAAAACAAAACCCGTAGATATTTATGGAATATACCAATGGAAAGATGAAAAAGATTGGGGTAAATGGACAACCCCTTGGTCAGAAACAGGTGGTATTTGGGACCTTCCAACAGAGTCTTTACAAAAAATAGATGATAATTACGAAAGGCTTTACCTCACAATGGATAGAGCAAATTATTTACACCATGAAGACCAAGGTAAAGTATTTTCTATGGTTAGAAGATTTAAAGACCTTGACCCTAGTAACCCAACAGGATATTTAGAAACTACTGGACCTTTTATATGGGATGAAATGAATCCAGTAAGATGGGTAGATGGAGAACATAATTGGTGGGATGCTACCAGAGTTGGACCTGACCTGACTCCGAGCTTTAAAATTGAAGACATACAAAATGGTTCAATTTTACAAATAGAACACAAAGACCCTATTACAAAAAATATAGTTATTGGAACTCATGTAATTTCATCTCCTACTCCAAATAATATCAATGATGTTGTTGCTTGGCAAGCAATTGCGGACGAACTTACACAATCAACAGACCCTATAATAAGTAAATTTAACTACAATCCTGTTTTAGTATCTGTCGGTAGTGGCAGCATGGTTGAATGTCCTTTTATTTTATGTGTAGGTAAAGGATATTCTAAAACATACGACTTTGAAACGGCAACTTTAACAAATGGAAATATTATAGGAGAGGTTCATTACGTTGGCTACAACCCAACATTTGATACTACTAAAATTATAAACGGAAGTGCTGAGATCGAAAGGTCAACACATGTTACGTTTTCTTTAGATAAAAGCCAAATGGCCGGAATGAAAAAACCTGTATGGAAGATATATAACCAAACTAACCCAAATTTCGATGATATATATTATGATAATATGTGGTTAACATATATCTTCAAAAACCCCGGAGCCTATAAAATAGAAGTCGAGGTTGAAGATACAAATGGTAATAGAAATATTGCCGAAAGAAATATGATAATTGTAAAATAAAAAAAATTAAACATGGCAGTTATAGAAATTTTAGGAACAGATTCACTCTCATCATCAAGAATTACACTTAATGATAATTTTGTAGAATTACAAGATAGAATCGATGACATATCTAATTACTTAAACACAACCGCAGCTGAATTGACAAATGTTGCTGTAATAGCAACCCAAATTAATGTTTCAGGAGGTTCAACTCTAACTAACGTTACAGCAAGTGACCTTAGTTTATCTGGAGCCGCAGATTTTCAAGGTACTGTTTTTAAAACAGCAGTCGAAGGTTCTGCTGCAACAGGAGTTACAAATTTTGGAGCAACCTATAGTTCACACACCTATTTTGTTCAAAATACTGGAACAACAATTACTTTACCAGCTGGACAACATGGTCAAGAGATAATGTTAATTGCAGACACCGGTGGAAATGTTACTTTTGATGCTACTAACATTTCAGGTATTTCAACAGCTACTTTAACAACAGCGGGAGATGCTGTTAGTTTAAGAGCAATTGATGATGGTACCGGATCAGTTTTATGGTATTGTGTTGGTAAGTCTGGTGGAGCAAACTTTAGTTAATAAAAATAAATAGGAGTAAATGGCAGCACCGTTAATTAGAATACCACAAATACAGGGAGGGACACTTTATGCATTTGCTAGTGGAACAAGAGATATTACGAGGGCTTTTAATAACCCAGATCTACAATTTGATTTTAGTAATTATGCTCTTGTAAATTTACCTGAGCTTAAAGAGCCTGATCAAAGTCACAATGAAAACACGTTAGACTTTGAACAGTTTTTAGACTATAGCGGGGCACAATATGATATCGCCGCATTAGATACAGGAAATAAAGCTGCTTCTTTTGCAAATACATTTCAAAATTACGCTTTAAACTTAGAAGAACTTCTTTTACAAGATGATGATTTTGACAGTGCTTTATTAAAATCAGATGCTGAAAAAATATTCTTTAAATATTTAGACAAAGCCGGAGCTATCAGATTTAAACCAGCAGACTCAAATGAGTCTACAGCAGGTGGTCGATTTACAGAACATGCAGAAGCTTCGCAAACCGGTGCTGATTATTCACAAATAGTAAAATTTCTAGGAACAATAGACACCAATAACGATATTCATTTCAAAGGTCAAACCTATCACGAGGTTTTTGTAAATGTTCCTTCTGGAGTTGGTTACACACCAACTATTCTTTTTGAAAGTTCTAACTATAACAATAGTGGTAATAAAATATACGCAGATGCGGATATTAATGGAAGAAGTGGACAAACTCATCCAGACCCTAGAATGCATTTAGAAACTTTAATTGATGTCGCTGAAGACCCAAATAATAATACTAGAGGATATTATAACATTGATACGTCATCTACCCTTTCTATGGGAATTGATTGGTCAATAGGTAATTATCATCAAATAGCAAATGATTCAAAAATAGATACTTTACAAGATTTTGCGGAAAAAGGAGGTGATTTTAGTTTTAATGCTGTTTTAATATATTACGACATATTTAGTCAATCCAATCCGGCAAATACTGCAAGAAATTTATATGGTATACTTATATTAGATAACCCACAGAGTGTATCAGGACCTTCTGGTGATTATACTATTCCAAGGTTACAAAAATATAAACCAAATGAAATTACAGGTTTAAATGGTAATGCTTTTGGTCTAAAAGTAAATTTAAAATTTAACTCTTCCTTAGATAATGTTGGAACTGAAATAAATGTAAATGACTTTACGACTTTTTCTATGGACATATTTATGGACACCACAAGTTCTTTGGTAAACGCAACGCGGCTTTTATTAAATGCTAATAGAAGATATGGTGATTTAGAAAATAGACTAGAAAGTATTGAAAATCTTTTTGGTAGTTTAACATCGGCTGGTGAATTAGAGACAAGAATAACAGATTTAGAAAATACGTTTGAAACTTCAAATGTAAATTTAGCAGATACTACAAGTTTATTAACTTTAATATCTAATGCAAATGCTAGAATTTCAAGCATAATTGATGGAACAATTCCAACAGAAGTTCAATACAATACAGATGTTTTATTTGGAGGTTCTGGAATTGTAGTTGATAAAACTATTCCAAATAAGATTAAACTTAAAAACGATATGAAAACGTATACTTTTAATAAGCCATTTAATTGGAATGAAAGTACACTTACAGTCGCTACTGAAATTTCAGATACCAGCCAATATGACCCACAATTTGCAACTTCATTTGGAATATGGACAAGATTGCAAGAATTTACAAATCAACTCAGGCTGGTAGGAAAAACAACGGCAACGGCTGCTGATAATAATATTAATATATACATAGATGACAAACTTATTTCTTGGAAAGATGGACAGTCATTTAAAGTTGTATTTGAAGATATAGATTTAAACGGAAATAATATAAACATATATACGAACTTTCAAGGAGGATTTGATATTCAAATAGATAGTTTAAGTTCTACTGAATTAAGCAATAATCCTTATTTTGAAATTGTTTGTACAAACGCTGCAAATTACGAATTTGAAGTAGACATAATAAGATAATAATAGATGGACACATTTAACTCATTTTCAGAAGTCATTAAGAGGTTTTCTCAATTAAACACTAATTCATTAGAGATTTTCGAGGGAATCAATAGAGCAGTGAGTAGTGAAGAAGATTCTGTTAAAATAAAAATAGACCTTTTTGGTAAAGATACTCCTGAAGGAGAAGAGACTATTCAAACTTATGAAATACCTTCTTTTAGCTATTTAGACCGGGAAATAAAAAGACTTAATAATAATTTAAAAGCCCTTACGGGTTTAGGTTCTTCTGATGTCAACGTTAGAATGGCTGACGGAAGTTATAAGAAAATAATTGCCAAAAAATTTAAAAGTGCTGGTGCAAATATTGAAGCTTTAAGTATTCCTACTTTTTTCGAATCTAAACACAACGACTTTTTCGAAGATTATTTAAACCCGTTATTAAGTGTTAATTTTGATGTTGGCTCTCAAATACCATTAGATACTGAAAGAGTATTAGTTAAAAGAATTTTATTCCCATCTAGCGACGCATTTGCTAAAACATATTTTGAAGATAATTATATTAATTCTTCTGAACTAGACCATCAAACTGTAATTAATTCAATAATTGCTGATGGAGTAAATGTAACTTTTGATGAACAGGTAAGAGATTTACCTTATAGAAGCGTTCAATATTATGGAAAATTTGATATTACCGGTGTAGAAAATGCTAAAAAAGAGGTTGTTATAGATGGTAATACAACCACTAGAACCGTAAAGCTATTTACGGTAAATAAGCTAACATACAGCGACTCTAATAAAGATTTAAAAGAAACAGAATATTTAAGTATTGGTGATAAATTACTAGTTAATAATGGTAACAATTCTACCCTTTATGAAATAGCAAACATTTACAGTGGAACATTACAATTAGAGTTAAAACTTTTAGAAGGATTCGATTCTATAAAAATCGGCGCTGAACAATTATGTATTTATAAATCTTTAGAAGATAGCGTTAAATTAAATATTAATGTTGGTTTTGATGAAAGACAAGTAATATTTTTTAAACCAATAGACCCAGATTCTAAAATACTGGCTGAAGACTGGTCTCCAGGTGTAGGATTTTATTCAAATGATTTAACCATTAAAAAAGATGATGGTTTAGAAGAAAGTTTATCTGCATTTTATAGAAATAGCGTTGCTGATTTTGGACAATTTATTAAATCATTAAAAGAGGACTTTATTCCACCAGCAACTGTAGGAATAGAGCCAGATCCGGTTAAATTAGATGTAGATAATTTCAAAGTAATACAGATAAATACACACTTAACAGAAAATGACGCATTTGATAATATTAAAAAATTATCTAACGACAAAATTACAGTTGCAGAAAATATTAAAAAATTAGACGGTACTATTGTTTCTAAAAGAAGCGAAATAGCTACTAAAAAATACAAGTCTGATATTGAGAAAAATAAAGATAAAAACGCACTAAACACTCTTGTTGAAAAGAGAAGCAGTGAAGCAAAGCTTTATTCTTCTATTGTTAATCAGATTCAAAGCATTAATAAAGATCAGAACATTACAGAACTTAAGCCCAAGTTTAGGGTTAGAGGTTTTTGGAATATTCCAGAGGCTAAAACAAATGAAGATACTCTTCCACAAGAAATTGTCAAGTTTAAAATTCAATATAGATATGTTTCTTCTAGTGGAAAGGCAAGTAATGTAGATCAGATACCTTTTAAACAAACTATAGGAGGTAAAACAAAAACAACAACCGCAAGTTTTTCTAATTGGATAGCTTATGAAACTCCAACTAGAGAAAGAAAAAGAGACGCAATAACAGGAAAATATTATTGGTCTACAACTAATGTCGAAGATGGACAAGAGGTTAATTTTAATCAGTTAGACCTGCCTATAAATCTTGGTGAAAATGTAGAAATTAGAATTAAAGCAATTTCTGAGGCGGGCTATCCAGCAAACCCAACAGAGTCTGATTGGAGCGAAATAATAAAAATAGACTTTCCAGAGGGCTTATTAGATACTAGTGCTGTAGTTAATCTTATAGACGAAAACTCTAAAGAAACCACATACGTACAATTAGTAGAAGAATTAGACTCCAAGGGATTGTATACCCACATTAGTGATAGTTTTACTGCAAACGAAAAATACTATACTCACGGTGCAACAAGTATTGCTTCTGGTTTTTTAAGTAATGAACAAGCACCTATAAGTCTTTTTGATAAATTGATAGATTTACAAAATGAAATTAACTCTTTAAGACAGCAATTAGAAAATGCTGTAGGAGAACTATCTGTAAGCATTGTTGATGATGAAGGAGTTGTTACTATAATTGAAGCAAATACTACCACTAGAATTTTTGCAGGATATTATACGGATGAAGTTGCCGATTTAAACATAAGAAAAGGACATATTGTTAATAAAACATATAAACTTTTACTTGAAAATAGTAAAGCAACAGACTTAGAATTAATAGCAAGAATTATTGGAGATAGAGACGATCCTGTTTTCCAATCTTCTGTTGCTCAAAATATTATTGATTCTCAAATGGGAACAAATGATTATTCAATTACACCTTCTCCTGTAGTTAACCCTAGAGTTATAAATGATACTTACTACACAGTTGAAGGAAGATATGATATGGTACCAGTTCAATATCAAAACATAACAACAGACCAATATCAAAATAACATACATTATTCACAGAACCCATACCAATCAGCCCAACATAAGGGGCAGTGGTTATACAGTAGGTTTATGAACGTTTCTGGGGAAAGAGCACTTTATAGCGAAGGAAATTTTGACTATTCTATGGAAACATCCGCAACAACAACGAACACTTCTTCTGATTTTGAAATATACGGCGTTAATGGAGCTGCTCTTTCAGGAGCAACAAATACTGGAGATTTGGCTACAGATTTTATATGGAGAGGTACTTTTGACGGAGGTGCAGCAACGGGTAATACTCCAGATGTAGTTAATGTTGGTTTTTTAGACGAAACCACTTATGATTATGATAATAACATATTTGTTCATGCAGACCACCCGTATTTAAGAGGTACTACTCCTTCTTGGTTTGACGCTGCCGACACTGTTCATTCAAGATGGGCTAAATTAATGAGCAATGACTCTTTTGGCTATATGCAGTGTGGTTATAAGCATCAAAGTTATGGAAGAGGTACTAAAATGGGATTTGAAGAAAATGACCA
>MDSY01007349.1_pt1 | contig 10175 bp, 10 predicted proteins | sample 811131 | NCBI WGS metagenome assembly MDSY01 (sample SAMN05326643, study PRJNA326480) | marine metagenome | isolation source: seawater | place: Atlantic Ocean: South West | collected 2010
CCCCCCCTACCCCCCCCCTACCCAGGTCACCCTCGGCGCACTCGGCGGTCTCATCGGCTCGCTCCTCACCGCACCGATGGACGTGGTCATCACGCGGATGATCACGCAGCCATCCGGTGCCGCGCCCGAGAACAATCCTTTCAAAATGGCAAAGCGGATCTTAGAGGAGGATGGGCCCAAGGGCTTCCTCAATGGAGCAGGCGCGCGCGGCTTCTACTGGACACCCGCCATCGGCATCTTCCTCGGCCTCTACTGCTCGCTGCGCAAGTATGCGCTCGACATCATGTGAGAGAGGTCATGTGAGAGAGGAGGACGATAGAGAGGTTTAGAGTGAGGAGGTCGGATGTTCGAATCAGGTAGGAGGCCTCTCGAATGGGGGGAATCGGAGCATGGTTGCTCGATTCAGACGACACTTGCCGTATGACCTGGGATCGGATGCTCTTCAACTTTAGAATGCGCGAGGTGGGTTTGGTTCCTCTCGCCATCATAGCAACTGTGAACTGTTCATATACATAGTAAAAACACCGAGCTCGCTCGACATGCAGTGCGTGCGCGACATGAGATCCATGGTGGGGCTGGGACCATATCTGGGTCGCATGTGCACATCGGGGCATTTCTCAGCGGGATACGATGATGTTTAATTGTGTTGTACAACACCCTGACTCTCATGATTGATTACTATGGGTTACAGTGATACACATACTCCATACTCGATACTGTATACGAGTATTGTAGGTTCCAGTAGTGTAAGTGTCCCTAACTTTTTTCTTTACGTAATCATTAATGAGCTTGCGCTGGGCGCTACACACCATGCCAAGGCGTGGCGGCACCGTCGACGGGCAGTACGAGGTGAAGGAGCTGGAAGAGATCGGCGGATTCCTGGCGTCGCAGCCGCCATTCTCCCACCAGGGCAGCTCGCGATGCCTGGTGAGCGCATGCACGCGCTCTCTATTTGCGACCCGCAGCTGCGATCGCATCTGTGGCTTGCTTGATGACTCGGATGTATCTGATGATGCAAAATGTTGTTGTGACCCCCGCGATCGGCCGCCCCGCGTGATGCGCCCACTGACCGCGGCCACGCCTCCCACTGCGCCAGGAAATCGCCTCGGGCAGCGGCCAGCTGATAGCCTACATGGCACGTCGCTTCCCGGAAGTGACATTTCAGCCGAGTGAGTGGCCAGGCCCTCACGGAACGATCGCCCACCTGATGCGGCTGACGGACTCGCTGCGCCCAGTCTTCACCTCGATCAAGGTCTCCCACGCCTAGCCCTCTCATCGACCCCAATCGCTTTAGACCTTCTCCGGCCTCGTTTGTTTCACTGCTACTCGTATTAACTGTCCCTGCTACTCGTATTGTACTGCTACTCGTATCTTCATCTCTGCGAGCCGCTGCGCCCTTCCGTGTTGACATGTGTAGACACGTGTATAAATACGAGTGGTAGTATCTGGCAGAGGCCGGCTTTGAGTAGCTTCCCGATCCTCCCGCCCCATGCTCCCTTGTCCACCCACCCACGTTTCTCTTTTTTGCGCTTCAGACCAAAGTCGAAGGGCTTCCCAACGTGCTACCGCCGATGGCCTTTGATCCGACGCGCGCCGTGGCGGTCGAATGGGCTGAGGATGCCAAAGCGATGGGTGTGAAGCAGAGCGAGGCGGCCGATTGGGCGGGCGGTGCGCCTGATTTCGACGCCGTCTACCTGGAGCCAAAGTGGCACGTGATCATCGCCATCAATCTCCTACACATGGCATCAATCGAGGCCAAAAAAAAAATCGCACACACATGTTTCACCCCCTCAACCCATTTCCTCCCCATATGCCAACGTCCCATTCTCCCCCACATGTCAAGCGCATTTCCCCCATCTCGAGTCGCAACTGGAATCGAAATCGCGCGCAGGTGTCCGAGGGCGTGTTTGCCGCCGCAGCGCGCATCCTTCTGCCGGGGGGGCTTCTGTACATCCACGGCCCCTTTTGGGGGAAGCTGCCGGAGCCGCGCGCTCGCGGAGGCCGTCGGAGCCGAAAGCCTCCCAAACCGCAGGCGTTTGGGATCGACCGACCGGCGCTCACTCGCGAGTATACCCTCGCAGACAGCCTGCAGATGTTGACGACCCAGTCAGCGCCCGGCGCGGGCGGCTTAGCAGAGTGGGCGCCAGAGGGCGAGCCGGCGATTCCTGGCACGTTTGCTCGCGACGAGGAGCTCAAGAAGGGTGATAAGAACGCGATGGACGCGAGGCTACAGGACGAGGACGAAGAGTGGGGCGTGCGCAGTGAGCAGGTGATGATCGATCTTGCGCTCGAACAAGGGCTCGAACTCAGGGTGCGCCAATAGAACCTTGAACCCTCATCCTAAACCCAGCCCCAAACCCGTAAACCTAGCGCCAACCTGAATCCCGACCCTGCTCTATGATTGCCTGCGTGTTGTTTGATTCCGTGGTTCGTCCCCCGTTTATTTTTATATGTGTATATAATCCCGCCGCATTCTCGCGCCCCCCCACTGGACAGTTTACCAAAGGGGTCGCTGGCTCCAATACGGTGCTCGCATTCTCAAAGCCCATCTCCGCCAAAGCGCTCACAGAAGCTCCCTCATGCGATGAGGAGCGCCGGCGTTTGCTCGGCCTCCCACCCGCGGTGGCGAGCCACGCAGCCTCGCGCGCGCTCCTCGAGGAGGCGTGGCCATCGGGGGGAGGGGCACAGTACGCGTGGCCATCGGGGGGAGGGGCACAGTACGCGTGGCTGCGCGCGTGGAGGCAGCGCTTCGAGTGCTGGTTCATCACGCTGCCGTCGGTCACACAACGTCGGCTCATGGATTGCGGAGGCTCCCTCCTCCTCCACCTCGGCGCACGCCTCGACTCGCTCCTCGGGCGGCGAGGGGGGCTCGTCTCCCCCTCCGCCGAATGCGCGTGGATCGAGAGCGGAGGGGGACTCGAGGAGCTCAAGCTCCCCGAATTCCCTTCGGTCGACTCGGTCCGCTTCACGCCGTTGCCGCGGCTACTGCCACCGTGGGAGCGACTCCGAGCGCTTGGCGGCGCCGACGGCGAGCATCTGGCAGCGGTGCCCGTGGAGCATTCTCTTGGAGCTGGCGCCGTGGTCGGGGCGCTCGCGGCGACGTTCTTGCTTCTCGGGGCGCGTGGAGTGAGCAGGCTCCGAAGCGGCAGGCCAGCCATGCGAGCAGGGGCACGTTGTCATAGTATTCGTAAATAGTACTCGGAGTATACAATAACATATTCATATACTCATACTCCATACTCGATACTGGTCGTACGCATGATGGATGATAATCCATAATCATAATGCTAATGGATAATGAAAATGATTAATATTTTTATTTAATATTGCAATTCAGTTTCACAACAGTTTTGCATTATTAGCATTAGATGCCCATACCACCGGTGACTTCAAGCACGTGCCCGCTCACGTACGAGGCGAGCGGCGAGGCGAGGAGCATGATGCCACCAGCCGCCTCCTCTGCACTCCCCTTGCGGCCGAGCGGAACCATCATCTTGAGCGCCTCTCCACTCTCCCACGCCTTGGCGACATGCGCGGGGAGTCCCTGTTGGAGTGCAGAGCCGTCGGGTAGGCGCACGACCTCCTTCTCCTCGAATGCGCTCGTCAGCCGCGTCTCGATCATCCCGAAGGCGACCGCATTCGCACGGATGCCAAGAGGACCCCATTCCTTTGCGACAGTCTTGGTCAAGCCAATCAGCCCTGCCTTGGCCGCTGCATAGTTGGCCTGTCCGACGTTGCCGTGAAGGCCGGAGGTTGAGGAGACGTTGATGATGCACCGGTCGCTCGGCGCACCACCACCCGCACTCTCTACCTCGCGCTTGGCGGCGTCTCGCATGTGCGGCGCCGCGGCTCGGATGAGGCGGAATGAGGCGTTGAGGTGAACGTCGATGATGGCGTCCCATTGATCGTCCTTCATCTTGTGGAGCATCGTATCCCAGAGAAAGCCCGCGTTGTTGACAAGGATGTGCACACCGCCATGCTCGCGCGAAGCGTGCTCCAGCAGCTGCTCCGGAAAGCCGCGCTCGGCAACGCTCCCTGCGAAGGCGGAGGCGCTCCCTCCGGCCTTGCGCACCGCGTCGGCTACCGACTCTGCCTGCGCTGCGTCAAGGTCATTCACGACAACACGCGCACCTTGACGCCCCAGCAGCACCGCCGCCGCCGCGCCAATGCCTCGGCCAGCTCCTGTGATCACGGCTACTCGGCCGGCCAGCATTATGTTTATGATTATCGGCAGGTCCGGTGTTTAGGAACCTAAAGGTCAAAATACCGCAGTTACAGTTACGCACGCACAGCGACGTTTTGCCGAGGCATGCACGGCTCTTTGCCTCGTAAGGCGACCGCATGCTCTCATCAGGATGGCGCCGTAGGGATGGCCACGCGTGCAGTCGACGCGCCGGAGCACGTGTACGTGGCCATCGGTTCTGGGCAGCCACACGTGCTCAGCCGTAATCGGAAGCCACTGCCGCAGCCCAGTCGCCGACCGAATTTGCTCGGCGAAGGTAGCGGTGGCAAGCCACCTCGGGACTCCCGCGGCAGTCGCAGAGGGCCAGATCAGCGCTCGCACATGTCGACTGATGATCATACTCTCGTCTCGGAACATTGTGGTCCGGAACCCTGTGAGCTCGACGACGACGACGACGAGTTGAACAAGTTCAAGTGTGACACACAGGTTTCTTCTTGGGGGAGGTCAAATTCATCGATCCGAAATGGTGGGAGAGTGCAGGCAGCAGAGCGCAAACTCGGAACCGGTGGCAGCGTGGGGTCCGGCATCCGCACCGAGGAATCGGCGCCAAGTGCATTGAACATTTACAAATCCTCAACGTTCCTCTGCCGCTTCTGAATGTGTAGTTGATAGTTGGGTACATTCAGTTCTTGAAGCGGCAGTACACTGCAAAGCCACACTTCATCGACCTCAGTGGAGCGGGCCCCGATTTCTGCCACCAGTGTGCCGAGTCCGTGCTCTTTCTGACAACAATCTTCAATCATTACCTCTGTGGTCTACATATTCGAAACAGAATGCGAATAAACACTGGCGTCACATGAGCTGAAATAAACAAAAATCAGTGTTAGGAGTGGTGTCCTCATGTTTGCCTGCGTGTCTTGTGTCTGTGGTTCGTCCTCAGTGTTACCGTTCTCGGGTGTTACACCGGGGTACCGGTATAAGTATAAAAGTTTCTGCCATTATACTCCGACAATCATCGTTCGTCATTTTTTCATTAGGTTCCTGGGCGGAAAAGCCCTGAGGGTCCGTCTGCGCGCAGGCGCTGCGGCATGCACGCGCTCTTCTTCTGGAAATCGTCGCAGACAGCAGCGCGAGGGCTATGCACATCTGGCGCAAGCTCCCTCCAAGGACGACGGCCCAGTCAGGAGGACCGGTGCGCGCGCCATTGTTCGCCCCTTGGATCCCAAGCAGACCTGCCTGGCCATCACCCGCTGACTCTGCTCTCTCCGCTTGCGAACGCAGCTTTTTCGCGTGCGATCAGCTCCCGGAGGCGCCCGACTGTGGCTTTTTCGCCGTCTACGACGGCCACGGGGGGCATGTGCGCTGCCCACCCCGCTGCCCGCCCCGCTGCCTACCCCCTTCAGCATTGCCCGGGCGAGTCTCCAAACCACGGTCGAAACGAGGGGCTTGCCTCTGACCTTGGGAGCTCTTCGAGGCGGTGTGGACTGGATGCTCCGAGGGTATGGAGTACCGTGGATCAAAAACACCACCCAGCCTAGCGCCGCTCTGCGCCCTCCTCGCCCCACCTTGCCCATGCGTCGACGCTCTTGACGTGCGTGCGGCCCCACTTTTGCAGCGTGCCGCCACATTTGCAAACGAGGCCATGCACAAGAAGCTCGTCGAGACAAAGGGCTTCAAAGCGCGGGACCTGAGTGCAGGGCTTCAGCAGGTCCGTTCGGCGCCCACGCTTCCCGACTCGTCCAAATCCGTGCACGCCTCTATTGCCGCGTAAGGCCGCGCTGTACCGCGTTGTACTCCCACTCTCGCCCGCCTGCCCGAGCGCGCCATCTTTTTGTTTCGCTCATCGCGCCTCGGCCTTGGCGTCTACGCAGGCTTTTCTCGAAGTGGAGACCGAGTTCCTAAGCATAGCCAACACTGAGGGGCTCAGTGACGGCACCACCGCGCTCGCTGCAGTCATTCAGGACGGCACTTCGATGACTATCGCACACGTTGGCGACTCGCGGGGGGTACTGTGCAGAGACGGCGAGGCGGTCGTGGTCACGCACGATCACAAGCCGGAGCTCGAAGAGGAGAGGCGGCGCATCGAGGCCGCAGGGGGGTTTGTGAGCTACATCGGCTGCTGGCGCGCGATGGGTATCCTCGCCATGTCTCGCGCGATCGGCGACATCTTCTTGAAGCCGTACGTGAGCGCCATCCCGGACGTGCGCGTCGTGCAGCTCGGGGATCGCGACGAGTTCGTTGTGCTCGCGAGCGACGGCGTCTATGACGTCTTCGACAACGACGAGGTGGTGACCATCGCGCGCGGAGCCACCGATCCGCAGCAGGCCGCCAACGTGCTCACCAACTCTGCCTTTGCTGCGGGCTCCCTCGACAATTTGACCGCTGTCGTTATTGCCCTCAATGGCTACTCGCCCAAGCCGCGTGCGGCGCTCTCCGTGGTGGAGGCAGCGCAGACATTCCACGCCTCGGCACCATCCAGCGGAGCCAATCCGGCTAGCTGGCTCACACCTCCCGCGCGCTTCGGGGTGGCTAGCAACTGGCGATACAACACCTGGTTGGACCTCGCTGGCTTTTGAAGAGCCAGGAGGCGATCGAAATAATATGGTGTTGCATCTTTGTAGACGGTATGCTGTTGTATAGTCTCTAATTCGTCTCATCCTATTGTGCGCTGCGTGCGCGAATATCGTCATTTGTCAAGGTTGTACAGGCTCGTAATTATGGCAATTTGAACCATATCGATTATTTTTTTATAATTAAAATTATTAGGGTTCCTATAGAAAAAAATAAGATTAAATATTTATATTAAAATAAAAATATATAAATAACTGTCACTGTGCGATTTTTTTATTTTAATTTATATATTTAATATTATTATATAATTTTGTATTAGCGGGGTTCCTAAATAGAAAATAAAAATATTGAATAAATAATACTTACTCTAACTCTGACTGAGGGCAGTGAGGCTCAGGCTGGGATCGCCTCGCATATAACGCCATGAACTTGACAAATAGCACGTTCCACACGCAGCTCGAGAGTCATCTCCATCTCATGTGCGCGCATAATATAAACAACAAAACATACTTACAGTGATGCCCTCCTGGCGTTGCTACTCCATCTAGCAGCGAGCCTTGATGCAATCTTTTTGTTTTCCACTCAAGTGGAGCTATGAGCCATCGTTGCGGCGACCTAGCTGAGTGGCCAGCTGCGGAGGCTGGCTGTCCCCAAGCTAGGGCGCATCATCTGGCTGCGGAGCGTAGAGAATATTCTGGAAGACGTGCAGATCCTTGGTTGCACTGCGGAGCTCATCCTCCGAGGTGCAGAGCCAGAGTGGTTGCTGCATCTCCTTGCTGTACTTGGCGGCAGAGGTGACGCGGTGGGCCTGGCTCACTTTGCCGAGTGCAAAGACGCCGCAGCTTGCCAAATTGTGGCACAAGGGGACAATCTCGTGCGCGGGGAGCGGGCTGAGACGCTCAGTCGAACAGAGCTGCCTGTACTCGTGATAGAGATCGGCGATGGTGCACTGCCGGCGCGCAGCGGGCCTGCCGCACCGCGCCTTGTTGCTCTCGCTGAGCGCAGTCTCGCGCCGTTCTCGAAGCACGAGACAGCAGAGGAGCAGCTGCTGGTGCTGCGGGAGCGACGAGAGGAGCTTGACGGTATTCGACTTGAAGGCCGCCGTGAGAGCAAGCGACACATGCTTGAAGCTCAGCGCCGTCTTGCTCGCGAGTGCGACGGGCGGCTCGCCGTCGCTCGCCTTTTCCGCGAGCGCCGTGCGCACCTCTTCGAGTGCTGCATCGACGGCCACCATGAAGACCTGCAGCCCGCGCCGCGCATCGCCCGACGCGGCCGCAATCTTCTTGGCGCAGAACTTGAGCGCTGCCGGCTCTACCGCCGCTTCCACCGCAGCCGAACGCAGCACATCGGCGGAGGGAGCGCTCGCAACGGCGCTCGAGTCGCCGCCGCCGCGCCGAGTCGCCGCATCGGCGCTCTCTGAGACGGCCTCTGCGATGCGCTGCCTGTAGATGTTCTCTAGCTCTTCAGGTGCGTACGGAGGGAAGGCGACGAGTCGGGGCATCGCGCCGCGCGCTTGTAGCCGCGGGAGGAAGCGCTCGGTCAGATCGAGTGCGTTTGCAATACCGACGAGTATGAGTCGCGAACCGGGCGCCGCGGCCCATTCGAAGAGCTGGTAGAGCACCTCGTGCTGCTTCCCCAGGAGCTGGTCGAGCTCGTCGATGAAGACGACACACATCGGCGCCACCCCGCCGCGCTCGCCGCTCCCGCCGCCATCAGCGCCCTCGCCACGGCTGCCTGCGCGTGCAGCGCGCCCGCCGGCGATGCGCGCGGGTCGGTGGCCTTCGGGCACCGTTGTCTCGGCCTCCTTGCGCCCGGGGATGAAGGCGCGCTCGAGTGCGGCTTTAGTGGCTGTCACGTCGGCGAGCTGCTCCCTGAACCCGAGGCCGTGATAGATCGTCGGGTACATGGTCGACGGAGAAGACACTGAGAAGGCATTAATGTAGCATGAGCGGTGGCCGGCTGTCGAGGCGCCAGCCCGAGCTGCCGTCCGCGCTGCCGTCGGCTGCGGCCCCGCGGCGCGCCTTGAGGAGCGCTTCTTCGGAAGCGCGGCCTCTGAGATCAGCGACGCGGCGATCGCGCGCGTCGCGCGCGGCTGCGGCGAGACGAGCGCTGCACTCGCTGACGAGCCAGCTCCAAATCTCAAGAAGGCTTGCTTGGCGGTGAGAGACTTGCCGAGGCCCGGGCTGCCGCAGATGTAGAGGGCGCCGGAGGTTCGCGAGGCGAGGCGAGACTGACAGAAGCGGAGCAGCTCGTGCAGCTCCGCCTCTCGGCAGAGCACGTGCTCGGGAACACTCGCCAGCTGCAGATGCGCTCGGAGGCGCTGCAGCACGCGTTCGCGCGAGCGGAGCGCGTCCCAGCCGGTGGGCTCCGGCTCGGGAGCGGGCTTGGCAGCCGCCTTGGGAGCGGGCTTGCTCTGGGTGGCAATGCTCGCCCCAGCATTCACGGCAGCGGCGCGCTTGGGCGGTCCCTCCGTCGTAGCAGAGCGCCTAGGCTTGTTTGAGCCCGTGCTGGCGGCGGCGCCTCGGGGCACGTGGGCGCGAGCTGCGTCTGCGGCGCCCTCTCGCGCCTCGTGTTCAACGGCGTCGAGAGGAAAGGCGCGCGGCGGTGAAGGTGCCGGCGAGGACTCGCTGCAAGAGGGGCAGAGCCACTCGCAGCGGGGCACACGCTTGAGTGGCTTGCTGAGGCAGTGCTGGTGGAATGCGCGGCCACACCCTTGACCGTCACACAGAATGATCTCGTTGCCCTCCTCATCGTCGAGGCCGCCGCAGACGTCACATGCGACATCGATCGAGTCCACGTCGTCGCCATCCTCCTTCACATCCGCCCCAGCCGCCTCAGAGGAGGGCTTGCGAGAGAGGAAGATGGACACGCAGGAAGTGAGCGCCTTGCCCCTGCGCCGCGCCCCAGAGAGCTTCGTGGCAGCGATCTTTGGTTTGGCCGCCGGCGGAGCCACCTTGGATGGCATGACCGGCTCGATGCCCAGTGCAATCAGCGCCTGCGCACGCACATGCCATCGATGCTCGCGGCTCAGCAGCAGCGCGTGTGTGCGTCGGAAGGCAAGGGCGCACTCATGCACAGAGAGCAAGCCGGGCACGGGTTGCAAGGGGAGAGCGGACGCACCTCGTGATTCTCCTGCATGTTGCGAGCGCGCTTCGCCTCGTACTGGGTCTTCGGCTCTGGAGCGCCACGCTTGCATTGGACGTGACCTCTCGCCATGGGGCAAGCAGGTAATCCAAATCCCGGTGGGTGTGGTTTCGCGGCAACTGGCAAGTTTTGTTTCGCGCGAAACCTTTCTGTTTTATTTCTCGCGTTTTAAGGTACAGATCACTTAATTAGGTCCTTTGACATATACCTAACGGGTTAGTGTGTCACATTGACCGATACGTGAGACGCCGGGCCGAAGTCATTTGGGTCTCCTCCG
>MDSY01038317.1_pt1 | contig 10175 bp, 7 predicted proteins | sample 811131 | NCBI WGS metagenome assembly MDSY01 (sample SAMN05326643, study PRJNA326480) | marine metagenome | isolation source: seawater | place: Atlantic Ocean: South West | collected 2010
ACCCGCTTCTATAGCCGTCCAAGTAGATCTATTTTTTATAGTATTTTGCTCACTCGTAGTTCCTTCAGAAAAAGCTGTTGCATTACATTTTAAAACATAATCATGAATAGTAACAGTTGTTGTTGTATTTCCTGTAGTCGAAACAGGATCTATACCAGAAACAGCTGCAGCAAATGTTACAGTTTCAGAAGTTTCAGCTGTTGTGTCATTTGTAGGATCTAAAGTTATAGCTGCTGAGGTTGCTCCTTGTACTATAGTTACTGATTGCTGATTAAGAGAGTAATCAGTATTTTGTGTTGCTGTGCCACCAATAGTGTAATTAACAATAACTGCTTCGCTATGAGTTTTTGTAAGATTTGCTGTAATTGTTATATTTGCATCACATTCCCCGATTGATGTTGATGAACTTGAAAATGATAATGTGGCATCACCTGAAGGTGTGCTTCCACCGCCACTACCACCACTACCACCACTACCACCTGCAGCAATTGCAACTGCACCAGCGGCAGCTAATCCAGTAAGAGCTCCTGGTGTTCCAAAATTAGTTGGTGTACTAGGAGGTGGAACTTTAGATGCAAGTACCACAACATCAAATGTATTATAAATATTTAATAAAATTTCCTGTCTTTTAAATTCAGACAAATACTTATTTTTATAAGTTAGATTGTTAATATCTTTAGTTAATGAATAAATATTTTCTGGATTTTTTTTAATATGATTGTTTAGGTTTTTAAAATCCTTATCATTAAGTGAAAAATTACTCTCTTTGTATTCATCTGAAAAAACTGTAGGTTTGTTAAATATATTTTCTTCTTCTGCTATTTTTTCTAAATCAGCTGGTTTAAAAAGATCACTTAATGTTTCTGTAAGATTTTTCTTTTTTTTAATTGTGATATCTTTAGGTAAATCTAACTCAATAATGTCATCTATTATTCCAAAGTCTTTCTCAATTATATTTAAGCTTTCATCCCCAATAGTAATTCCTTTTTCCTCAAAACAATTTTGAAGATTTTTTTTATATAAAAGAAAAGTTGTGTTTGTTCCAATACATCCACCTAATTGATCATATGTTTGAAAAGTTACAGCTTTAGCTGGATGTGATAAAAAAAAACAAAGAAGTAGGAAGTAATAAATTTTTTTCATGTAAAAAAATGATATCGTATATTTCCTGAAATTGAAATAGTACTTAATTTTATTTTTTTAGAATTATAATTTAATAATTATGACGCCATGAACTTCTAAAAGTAGAAACCTCACCAACAGCTGCACTAATTTGAACTAAATCTTTTTTCTTTTCACAATCATCAATATCTTGAACATCAGTATATAATGCATCACAATCTACTGTACCAGCAATGTTAGCATAGGCCTTATCACCAAATAAAATTATTTTTGAAAGAACACCCTGACCAACGTATTTGCATGGATAATTTTTTTGTTTTCCTTCATTTACTCCCATTTCAGATGAAATATTGTTTCCACATTCATCATCAAGTCCACAAATCGTTGCATCTCCTAAAGTGCAAGCATTTACTGATGAAGAAGGTTTGTAAACTGGAAAGTAAACTAGCCCTGCGCCAATAGTTGGTTCTGCAGTCACTTTTCTAAAGTCTTTTAAAACTACATACCATCCTTTTTTAGCTCTATCAGGACAGGCTGAGTTTTCTTTTGTTACATCTGCACATTCAGTTATATCATTAATTTTTTTACCAGAATTATTTTTATAAAATGGATAATCTTCATCTTTTATACCTAATAAAAAATTTTCAACCCCTGGAGATCTATCAGCAATTCTATCGTAATCTCCTGTTCCAGCATATAACCATAAGGCATTAGATGACTCACCTATAGATGCATCCATTGAATGATACATGTATCTGCCATTTGTTGATGTTGATCCAGCCGTAAAAAGAGTGGTGGTATCATAAAGATTTATTTCTTTTTTAGTTTTCGGGTCGGTACTATCATAAGGCATATTAGTTAAATTAATTTTTGTAATTTTACCTTCAAAGTCATTTGTATAAACTAGTGCTCCCCTAAAATTTAATCCTCTTGTAGTATCAGGTGTAATTACTATAGGACTGGCAGGAACAGAGTTAACTATATCACTTTCAACAGTATCATTAATTTCAATAAATTTTTCTATTTTTCCTGGATTAATAGTATCTTCAAGGTCAATAACAAACATTCCACTACCAGTTCCCTCATGTTGAACTCCAAAGCCAGCACCCATTACTGCAACATATTTATCATCTGCAAGATCTGTATCATTTCGACCTTTTGTTGGTAGTCTAAATATTCTTGGAGCAGACCAAGTTTCGCCAAGCCTACTATAATCGTAAAAATCTGGATTTTGAACTCCAGTTACTATTGAATTACTTTTAATGTAAAATCCAAGATTTGATGTAGAAGTGACACAATTTTGCACTCCTAAACAAGAGTTATAACCATAAAAAAACATCTCTTCTCCAAAGGTAATAATAGTTTTATTATTTTGGTCATTCTTTACAGTAAAATTTGTATAATTTTTCCCATCCTTAAGAATTTCAAGATCAGCTTTCTTTAATCCACTCACAGGGAAGGTCCATATTTTAGATTTATAACATCGGTTTAATAATGTGTCGTCACAGGTTTCTGAGCCAACACTAGCAGCAACATTAGTTGAAATTTTAATTGACTCTTCTAAAGCAGTTATTGGATATGCTTTTGCTATATATTCATAGGAATTAATATTTCCTATATGATCCATGACAATGACTTCGTGGTTCGTTCTATCATTAAGTACAGAAAATAAGTGCAAAGGTTTTTTAGGAGCTGTTACATCTAAAACAGAAAAACCAGCCCCACCTCTTCCATAAGGAACAAATAATATAGTGTGCCATTTTTTAGAACTATCATGTGCACTCTTAAAAAACATGTCGTGAACAACTAAAGACCCATCAACAGCAAAAATTGCGTTTGAACCTCCAATTCCGGGTCTATTTAAACCTGGATTAACCATTAAAGTTATTTTTTGTGCTATTAAAGGAGGTACAAAAGCCCACTCTTCTTTGCCACCTTCAGTATTAAATGCATGTAGAAGTCCATCATTAGCACCAACATAAATCATTTCTGTTCTGTTCTTGTTATCTAATTTCCATTGGTCGTAATTATTGATAGATCTCCAATATGCTTCTTGATTATTTGATACAAACGAACTTTCAGCAGATGGTGCTCCAACAACTACTAGCTCTGAGTGATAAATATCACCCATAGGTTTATTTCTTGCTTCTGTTAATTTACAATCTGCATCATAATCAAAATAATCTTGACCTCTTATAAAATTGATTAAACCTTTAATGTCATCTTCTTTGCCGTCTAAAACTCCAGGCGCACTGGCGCACCTTATTGTATTTAGACCCCTCAATCCCGAGCCAGTAGTTTTTGAATGATATTCTCCAACTGTATTATTAGTTAATTCAAATAAATTATTTATTTCACTAGAATTTTGGGCTTTAAAATTATTATAATCAGTTTCGTAACTATCATTTCTTAAAACTGTCCAAATCTTCCTGCTAGAAATATTGTTTTTTAACACTTTTGCTGCATCCCAGTTATCAGCATCTTTTAAATCAATTTTACCACTAGAATTCATTTTAGTTCGCATCAATGTTCCTTGCCACTCTTGGTTTTGTACATAATCAAATTGAGCTTGGTACAGTGCACCATCTTCTTCAATTGATGCTGTAATGGCAGGAGCTGAAAAAGATAATTTATTTGCAATTACTTGACTGATTGCTGCTTGTAGTTGAGATTTTAATTGTGCTGCGTCGTCAGCAACAATTGTATTGTTAGTTCCACCAGCTTCAGCCATTTCCTGAAATTTCGATATTCCATGATTTCCAATTCCTCCACCGTAAGCTACTGTAAAAGTCTTAATATTATGCTGTTGTCTTAAATTAGTTACAATACTTTTAGCTATATCATGATCTACCCAACTACCATCACCAATAACTAACACGTAACTATTTTGACAATCTAAATTCTTATCAATAGGAGAGAGTGTAGGGTGCAGATAGTATTCTTTTGCTTGATTGGCCCAATCTGGAGCGTAAGTTCCACCCATTGCTCTTACTGTCGTAACTATTTTATCAATTTGAGGCGCACCTGCTTTATGTGCTCTTACTTTTATACAATCCTGCGTTCTACAAGGATCTGCAGTACCTGTTGTTAGATCACCAGTCCATGATTTAAAGCCAGCTCGTTGACTGTGCATCCAATAACCAAATCCAAAATTAACATTTGAAGCTAATGATGAATCGGTAACAATTGCTTTAATTGCTTCATGAGCACCATCCATCCTAAGTTTTTTAGTGTATTGAGTTCGTTTTATTAATGTTAGGTCGTCAGGGTTCCAAAATGAAATTGCACCAATAGTTTCTTCTACAACAGCAATTCTATTGTTGTTACTTGTATCTATCGACAAACCCCTTGGCCCACTTAAATCAACAGATGATCGTAATCTTTCATCAACAACTGTTTTCGTTGCATTTAGTGTTATTCTTACAAGTTTTTTACCCTCCATTGTTGCGTATAAAATTCTACTATTTGTTGGGTGAGCTTTTAAACTGGTCTCCTCTCGCCCATAACGAGGAACCTTATTGTTAATATTTAAATTAATACTTGTTTGGGTAGTGGCTGGGCATTTGTCGGCTCCAATTTGAAATTTAAAAAGATCTCTGTTTTTCATTATATAGAGATTTTCTCCAGTATGATCAACTGTCAAACCCATTGGTCGAAGGTTTGCTGTTTCTAAATCTCCACTAAAAGGACAATTTATTCTTGTGTCATTTGATAAATCATAAATTCTTGCCTCTTTTCTAGTAAAACTATAAAGGATGTTATTTACAATTTCAAAATGCCTGATAAAATTTGACCAATCGTTATAAGCAAATATTTTTTCGCAAGTTTTTGTTATTAAATTAAATCTATATACACCCCCTATATAATAACTGGAAACGTATAAATCATTGCCAATCACTTTAACATCGCTAGCTGTATAAATAGTACATGGTTGACCCCAATTATCGCCTTTCCAATCTCCATTAGGATAAAAAGTTGTGTCTGCTTTTCCATCTGAATATTTTATCTTCCTAACACCGTGTTGATATATTTGTGCTACATACATATATTCTCCAGTAGCATCCCATGCGATACCATGAGGTTGATGGGGAGCAGTCCCACCTGGTAATCTCTCTCCCATACTTCCAGATGCATCTAAAAGAATTAATATATTTGCTGGCACATCACCCTGTCCTGACCCTGGAGGCACTCCTTTTGCAAAAACACTACCTGTTAAGATCAATAAAAAAAATAATATTTTTAAAAATATAACTTTTAATTTCATTTTAATTTTCATTACCCTTTAACATTTCCATTTCTAATTGATTATAATATTTATCAAGCTTTATAGAATATTCTTTATTAGTAATATTTAATCCTTCTTTAATTATTTTTTCTTGATTTATAAATCTTGTGTAAGTGACCCTGTTTTGACCTTTATCCCAAATGTAAAAGTTATTATAAGCTCGAGGATTAAATCCAGTATCAAAATCTCCATAAACTTTTTTAGCATAATTCATTAATATTAAATTGTTACTAATGGTATTTTTGACGTCATTAAAAACTGTCATGTTTATTTCAGCTAAGTTGATATTTTTTTTTTCATCTAAAAATAAATATTCAACTAAAATTCCAGCATGTAATTTTTCATTAGGGCATAATTTTGATGTTGAAACAGGCATCCAGAATAGACCTTTGGATCTAGATATTGGCTCGCTAAATTTCTCTACAAACTTTTTACTTTTTTTGTCACCAATTTTAAGTAAGAAATTACACTCTGCAAAAGCATTTGACTGGAAAAAAAAAATAAACATCAGCAGACATAAAAATTTTTTTTTCATACTAAATAATATAGATAATTTAATAAGTAGAGTATATTAAAATTAAGCTCAAAAGCATTTTATTATTATCTTAAAGGGTTTTGATTTAACCAGATTATTTCGGTAAAATAACTAAACTTTCAAGGCTAACAATCATAGCAGGATTAGCAGTGTTTATGCCACATGAGTAAACTCTATATGCCATACCATTACTTGCTGAGTCTTTTGCTTTTTTCTTTATACTAACTCCGGATCCTCTAAAGGGAGCTGCTCCTACACGTGTAACGAAATATTCAAAATAAAAGTTATCTAACTTATCTTTTTCTTTCTTAATTTTTTTTTCATTAGCTGTATTAATACCGCTATCATAAAGTAATTTACCAAAACTCCAGCTTTCGGCTACAACCACCTTTAAATCATTACGATCAAAGCTATTAAAACTGTTATAACAACCTTTATTTGCATTAGGATTATAAGAATTATATGGAGCTTTGTTTCCATAATTTACCTTTGTCATACTTCCATCATAAATTTTGGCTTGGTTAGTTGCTAGATTTTTCTTTGTTAAATCTCTTTTATGAGTTTTGGTATCATAAGGGCCTTGAAATTGATTAAGAATATACATTTCACCTTGAATTAAACCAGTTTCTGCAACATAAAAAGTTTGTTGATAATCGTCACTCGAATTATTACTTTTGTGGTCACCAGCTGAAATTACAATTAAGGCTCCACCCATTAATGACATTACAAGTAAAAGTACCAAAGATAGTATTAGAGCAAAACCTTTTTCATTTTTATTTTTCATAGTAAGCCTAAATTTCTTGTACTTGCAGATATAATTATAGTTTCCCTTAAATACTTGTCGGTTTTATTTATATCTCTTTTAGCATCTTCAAGAGACTTTTTAATTACATATTTATCTTCTCTATAAAATTCTTTCTTAGATCTTTTAGTTACAGAGATATCAACTGTCTTTATTTTATATATCAAATCTTTATTTGAGTTTGTTACAGTTGGAGGGGGGGTTATCAATTTCCCTTTTTCATCAATGGGATGAAAAATTAAATCCTCAATATAATCGACAACTTTTTCTTTGCTATAAGTTCGCTCGTCTGCAAGACTACCTCCTCCATAAACTAATTTATCTGTTTCAGGATCTGCCCAGTCTGATTTATTTATATCCCATTTTACTTTTTCTTTATAAACAGCAAATGCATCAACATAAACTGTACTGCTTCCAGATTTATTTTTATCTATTATTTTGGATTTTTCACAAAAGTAACTTACTTTAAATCTTTCATATGTGGAGTTCTTTGTAAAATTATCATACCACATATCACCGTACACAATTTCAATTTTATCACACTCTTTTTTAAAGTCCTTACTTTTAGTAATTAAAATTGGAATATGTTCATCGGTTGTTTTTATTGTATCATTAAAATATTTAAATCCTGCCATTCTCACATCTTTGACAATCATACCAATTAAGATTCTTGATGATTGAGATATCTTAGCTTTATCACTTACTTGACCATATGAATTATTAACAGCAGTGTAAGATACAAACATTGCTCCCATCATAATTGTTGAAATCACTATACCAATTAATATTTCTATTAAGGTTACTCCTGATATCGAATGTTGTTTTTGTTTCATCTATTTTATTGGAAAATATAAATATTTAGTTTTTTTACCGTTATTCATATTAGCTTCTATTCTGCCAATATATAGTTCCTGATAAAATGCTGATTTTTCCTCTATGTTTTTATAACTACAATTTTTTCCTGAAACTTTATTGTTACAAATATCAAAAATCTTTATCGATTTAGTATCATTAGTTTTTCCTGCCGCATCATTTGTCTTACATTTCACTCGATCTTTAGCAAATCTAAATTCCCATTTTTGTAATTTGTTTTCAAATGCATTGTCAAAAACTTTTTTATTAGAAGGTTTATCTTTACAAGTTTCCATTGTCCAAGAAGAAGCAGTATCATTTGCTTTCTTATTTATTAAATTTTTTAAAAATCCATCCTTATTTGAATCTATACTGTCTTTGTCAGAAATAATATCTTCAGCAACCATACCTGCAAGATAGCTCATTTTTGTTCTCTCTCCTGATACATCAATTGACATAACTGAATATTGAACCATCTGAAATACTGCAACAAATCCTATTCCAATAATTGCAGTTGAAATTAGAGCTTCGATAATAGAGATACCTTTTTCATCAGCTCTTTTTTTTATTTTATCTAGTCCACTCACTTCCACTCCATCTAAACCTCATTACGTTACCAAATCTAGACCATGATATCAAATAAGCAGGCTTTTTTAAATTAGCTGTATCACATATATCTGTGCTTTTTGTATCCTGATAGGAACATACTATCACATAATTACTAGTTAATTTTTCTGAATTATCCAATTTTATTTGATAATTTGGGTCATTAAGAAACTGACTACTTTTTTGATAATATTTTTCATTTTCAGAAAAACATATAACACCAACCGAAATATTCATCGAAATATTATCTAATTTATAATCAAATAATTTTTTAGCTTCCAAAAAACCATCCATTGTTTTTGATTCACATTTTGGATAGATAGATTGTCTAACAAATGTTGTTAAGTTTAACTTTGACATACCTTCTCCAGTAATTTCTAATGCATTTGAATTACCAGAAGGGGATATCAAAACTTTAACCAAAGAATAAGCGCCCCTTTTAGTTTGAGCATTCACGCCAGATATAACTTGTGCAACTTTTTCAGCAGCAACCCTTACTTCTCTATCTTTTTTCCATTTAAAAAATTGGGGAGTTCCAATTGCACTTATAATTCCTACAAGACTAACAACTACTAATAATTCTAAAAGTGAAAAACCTCTAATGTTCTTTTGTATCACTTTGATCTATCTTCCCATTTTTAACTAATTCTTCTAATGATTTTTCCATAGTTATCATACCGTCTCTTACGGAAGTTTGCATTATACTTGGGATTTGATGAATTTTTGCTTCTCTAATTAAGTTTTGTATAGGAGGAGTACACTTCATAACCTCAAAAGCCGCCACTCTTCCAGCACCATCTTTTGTTTTAAGTAGTCTTTGTGTAACAACCATTTTTAAAGAAGTTGAAATTTGTGCTCTTATTTGTTCCTGTTGTTCTGGAGGAAATACATCTATAATTCTGTTAATAGTTGCTGGTGCCCCACTTGTGTGCAGTGTTCCAAAAACTAAGTGACCTGTTTCTGCTGCAGTAAGGGCAAGACTAACAGTTTCTAAGTCTCTCATCTCACCAACTAAAATTACATCTGGGTCCTCTCTTAAAGCTGCTTTCAATGCATTAGCAAATGATTGAGTTTGCTTTCCAACCTCACGGTGAGAAATTATACTTTTATTATCTTGATGAATAAATTCTACAGGATCTTCAACAGTTAAAATATTATGTGTTTTTGTTTTATTTATTTCATTTACAATAGCTGCAAGTGTAGTTGATTTTCCAGAACCAGTTGGCCCTGTTATTAAAACTAAACCTTTATGAAAATCAATAATATCATAAAGGGATTGAGGTAGATCAAATTGATCCATACTTGGAATTTTACTTTCAACTCTTCTTAATACTGCGGCTGGTCCATTAATAGTTTTATAAAAATTTGCTCTAAATCTTAAACCACTTAACATTACTGCAGAATCTAATTCATGAGTAGTTTCAAATCTTTCTAGTTCTGTTTCATTACAATTCATTGCAAGAAGATCTTTAAGATCTTGAGGTTTGATTAACACTTCTGGAACCATAATTATTTCACCTGTTTGCCTATAAGCCATTGGCGATCCAGCTCTAATATGAAAGTCAGAAATTTTTTTGTTGTTTTTTGCTAGTTCTTCTAATTTTTCAAACATAATAATAAATAGCTATGTATCTTATCTCTAAGGTATTTCAAATATTTAATTAAAAAATACGATTTATAATGTTCGAGTATTAGTTGATTTACTTTAGTTAAGGTATTACTAAATAACCTGATATATTAATTTTATAAAAACAATGAACCCTTTTAGCAAAATATTTAAAAAAAAAAATATTGAGGATGATCCCTTAGTTGCCAAAACTTTAGCTAAACCTAAAAGTAGTAGTTTTTTTGAAAGTTTTATAAAAGATAGATTAGGAAAAAAAGCTGCTCAAGGTGAAGATGTTATTGGAGTTGAGTTAACTCCAGAAGAAATAAGATTGTCGCAAATAAAATCTAGTAAATCTAATCAATGG
>MDSY01014677.1_pt1 | contig 10174 bp, 6 predicted proteins | sample 811131 | NCBI WGS metagenome assembly MDSY01 (sample SAMN05326643, study PRJNA326480) | marine metagenome | isolation source: seawater | place: Atlantic Ocean: South West | collected 2010
ACATTGGAGGATCAGCTCGCAGAACTTTTGGTGACACGAACCCCTTTGCTACGTGCAAATCCAGAAGGATTGGCGGGTGCTGTCTCGCGTGAACTTGGAAAAGGCGGTTGGGATGAATTTGGAAGCTGGGCATGGTATCCCTGGAGCCGATCGCTTGTGCGCGTGTTGGATGAGAATGATTTCATTGAATTGCGTACCAACCGAAACCGCAACAAAATCACGCTCAAGGAACAGCTTCAACTTAAGGAAAAGCAAATTGGAATTATTGGACTCTCTGTGGGCAGCGCCTTTGCGATGAGCTTGGCGATGGAGCGAACGTGTGGTTCACTGAAGGTTGCTGATTTTGATGATCTGGAATTGTCCAATCTGAATCGCATTCAGACGGGAATCAAGAACCTTGGGTTGCCAAAGTGGGCGTCAATTAGCAGGGCGATTGCCGAGGTTGATCCGTATTTTGAAGTGATTTCTTACCCCTTGGGGTTGACGGAGCAAAACGCTGACGACTTTTTCGACGGGGTAGATTTGGTGTGCGATGCCTGCGACCAAGTCTCAGCCAAAGCCTTGATTCGGTGGCATGCCAAAAGGGCGCAAGTCCCTGTTTTGATGGAAACATCGGATCGAGGAATGCTAGACATCGAACGCTATGACCTGGAGGGGAGCGAATACTTGCACGGTCGAATTTCCGAGGCGATGCTCAAAAATATGTTGCAAGCTGAAGGATGGACTCCGGAATTTTTCAATGCATTTATTGATCTCAGTCAGGCGTCGACTCGGGGAGTCAAGAGCTTGGAGGAGGTAGGAAATACTTTGGTGGGCTGGCCTCAATTGTTTTCAGATGTTGCGGCGGGTGGTGCGCATGCAGCGCAGGTAACTCGTAAAATTTTACTAGGGGATTCTGTACCGGATGCCCGCATATACTTGGAATGGGATGAGCAGTTCGTTGAATCCGTCAATTGATCGCGTTCGCAATGCCGAGCGCATTGCTGAGGCTGAGGTCCGCGTGTTTCGCGCAGACCAGTACATGGAATGCTGCCATGATTTGGTGGATGGACATCAGGCCGTGCTCCAAGCATATGGCATTAAAAATCTGACCACATTCAATAGAGATTGGATTGGTGACCCGAGTGTAATTGTTATTGCGGCAATTGCCAAAGGCGCTGGAGTAGACGGTAAACTTGAGCGGGTGTTGGGCGGAGCCCGAATGCATGGCGTGTCGGACATCGAAAACATGCCTCTCATCAAGGCTGTTGGGAATCAAGATAGCAATTTGGTCGATCACATGCAGGTCTATGCGGATGAAGGAGCTTTTGAACTGGGCGGCATGTGGAACAGCATCGAATTGGCGGGAATGGGGGTGGAAGCTACCTTTCTCATCCAAGCTGCCATGGCAACATTGACCATGGTGGGTGGGAGGCACCTCTTTGCATTGACTTCTCCGGTGACGCGTCGCATGCAGGCACCTCTTGCCTTTTTTACAGAAGAAGGGATTGGTCAAGATGGTTATTTCACATACCCAACGGATCGACTTAGGGCGACGATTGCACGGTATACTTTTCCGGAAAACATTGAGCATGTTCAGCCTAAGGTTCGAGAATTACTGGAGAACATTTGGCAGGATCCTGAGCAAGCGACTTACGATGTGCAGGGTCCCAAAGGCGATTTAAAGCTGAAGTTCCGCATCGAAGTCGGATGACTAGACTGACTCTAATCCAGCGTCTTGTTATCGTTTGCTTCCGTTTTGCAGCCGTCGTTTGTACGCTTGTCGCTAGCTTCTCTCTCCAGGCCCAAAATTTTATAGGAACGCGTCTCGAGCACCTTCCAGAAGGATTTGACTCCCAACTCTTGGATGTAGAAGCGGTTGCAGAAGCAGACAGCTGGGTTGCATTTGATCAGCTTGTGCCCAACCTGGGGTTGGGCGAAGAAGTTCAATGGATGCGATTGACTCTTGATCCAAGAACAGAAAATGGCAAACTTATTGAGATTCAGAATGCTGGCATAGATGATTTGACATGTTACATGATTTGTGATGGCAAGATCATAGCAAGTTACCCAGGTGGGATTATGAACTCCGCCAGTGAAAGACATCAGTTCGGGACCTACCCGTCGTTTCCCATCCCTTTGGTTGAATGTGATCGGTTGCATGCACTTTTTCGGATGCAATCGAACAAGCCAATGATTGTCCCTCTTCGCATCTCTGGTCCTCGAAAGGTGCTAGAAGATGCACACCAACGCAATATTTTATTCGCAATTTATGCTGGCGTCATGCTTGCCATGTTGCTGTACAATTTCTTCTTGTTCTTGAGCATTGGTGATCGCAGCTATTTGCATTATGTCCTCTTTATTTTTTCCGTCGGTGGAGCGCAGCTGGCACTCAATGGGTACGGCACTATTTTTGGAGTGGACCATTGGCCTTGGATGAATTTGCGTTTGATTCATTTGTTCGGAGTGTTTAGTGGACTAACGACAATCGTTTTTGTGCAGAATTTTTTGAGGCTGAGTCGTTACGTCCCATGGTTGAACAAGCTTTTAAACGTCTACTTTCTTCTCTATCTGGTGGCTTTGGCTTTGGCCTTGGTAGGACGTTTGGAGTGGAGTTACCAGCTCATTAATTTTTGTGCGGCGGCAATATTCTTTTTTATTCCGGGGACCATCATTACCATGCGCAAGGGTTACAGTCCTGCCAAGTACTTTCTACTTGCGTTTACCGTATTCATTTTTGCAGTTGTCATTTTTGTCCTAAAAGACTCGGGAGTAATTCCTTACAACTCTTGGACTTTTTATGCCTTGCCGCTTGGCAGTGCCATTGAAATGGTTGTTTTGAGTCTTGCCTTGGCAAGTCGAATCAATCAATTGAAGAAAGAAAGTGTTCAAGCCCGTGAAGAGCAATTGCGCGTCTCGCAGTTGAATGAGCAAATGGTTCGCGAACAAAACACGGTATTGGAGGAGCGAGTGGCAAAGCGAACGGAGGCATTGGAGAATGCGAATACCACCATGAAGGATACATTGGAGGATTTGCAATCAGCACAGCAACAATTGATTCAGAGCGAGAAGCTTGCTTCTATCGGTCAATTGACAGCGGGTATTGCGCATGAGTTAAATAACCCTATCAATTTTGTCGCTTCAAGTGCACAGTCTCTGCGGCGTGATTTTGAGGATTTGAATCAGGTGGTCAATGAGTTGAAGGCAATGGATCCAGCTGATCCGGGTCTGGCTGATCGGATGTCCATGGTCAAGGAGATGTTTGGTAAGCTGGATATTGAGTTCACTCAAAAAGAGATTGAAGAACTGCTCAATGGCATTGAGGACGGTACGAAGCGAACTTCTGAAATTGTGAGGGGATTGCGAATCTTTAGCCGAATGGATGGTGATAATTTCACGTTAGCCCACATCAATGAATTGATTGAGTCCACCCTGATTGTTCTTAGAAGCAATTTGAAGGATCATACGGTTGTAGAGGCAAATTTGGGCGAAGATCTACCCCAATTAAGCTGCCAACCTGGTCGACTTAATCAAGTGTTTATGAACATCATTACGAATGCGTCTCAGTCCATGGAAAGCGCAGGGTTAAGCGTTGAAGAGAGCAAAGTTTTCATTTCGTCACGCAAGGTTGATAGCATTGGTCAATCTTGGATTGAAGTGCGTATTAAGGACCATGGTGCTGGAATGTCAGAAGGGGTGAAGGCACAGATCTTCGATCCCTTCTTCACGACCAAGGCCGTGGGTGAAGGCACTGGTTTGGGGTTGAGTATTGTCAGGGGCATCTTGAGCGACCACAATGCCGAGGTGGAGGTGGATACGGATGAAGGTGTAGGTACAGAATTTATAATTCGATTTCCGTTATGATCAACGTACTGTATTTGGATGACGAACTGCATAACCTCACGGCGTTTCGCGCGGCGTTTCGAAGGGACTTCCATGTTCATGTGACCACTGAGCCCACCGAGGCCGTTCGGATTCTTCGAGAACAACCCATTGAGGTAATTATCTCAGATCAAAAAATGCCAACCTTGAGTGGTGTTGAGTTTTTTGAATTGATCATGCCGGATTTTCCGGATCCCGTTCGCATGTTGTTGACAGGGCACGCCGACATAGATGCCGTCATTGATGCGATTAATAAAGGACGGATTTATCAATACATCGCCAAGCCTTGGAACGAGTCAGAGCTCAAGGCCATGGTGATTGAGGCATCAATGTTATTCCATCAGCGCAAGGCCGTTGCGACTGAAGGCGAGGTGCTTTTGAGTAAAATGCAAGAGGCCCGAGCCATGGCGTTGAAGATTCAACGTGCCACAGATCAGGCCCAAGCTTTAAGTGCGGAACAAGCCGCTGAGATTAACAGGAATGCGCAAAACATAAATCGCTTGCTCGCGAATTAAGCCTTCGCTCCGAAGGTTTATCGGATGTATTTGAAATCCTCTCCTGGCTTTATGTTTTGTAAAGTAGCTAGGATTAATTGGATGCAGTTTTCAACGTCATCGCGGTGAACCATTTCGACGGTGGTGTGCATGTAGCGCAATGGCAAGCTTATCAAGGCGCTGGCGACACCTTTGTTGGAATAGGCGAATGCATCGGTATCTGTTCCTGTGAAGCGGCTCGCGGCCATTCTTTGCAGTGGAATTTTTTCCGCTTCTGCCGTATCAACGATGCGTTGAAGAAGGTTGTTCTGAACAGCGGGGCCATAGGTGACACCCGGTCCTTTACCAGCGGCAACATCACCATTTTCGATTTTGTTCATCATTGGCGTCTGGGTACAATGGGTGACATCTGTTACAATCGCTACATCGGGTTCGATCCGTTCTGCGATCATCTGAGCTCCGCGCAATCCAATTTCTTCCTGGACAGAATTTGTGATGTAAAGTCCAAAGGGTAATTTTATTTTTCTCTCATGCAGCAGACGTGCGACTTCCGCAATCATAAATCCTCCGGCTCTATTATCGAGCGCACGCCCCACGTACCAGTCCTTGTTTAAGACCATGAATTGGTCTTCGTATGTGACGACACATCCGACGTGGATGCCCATTGCTTCCACTGCCTTTTTGTCTTTGGCTCCGACATCGAGAAAGATGTTTTTCATGCTTGGAGCCTCTTCTTTGCCCGGGGTTCGCGTATGAATTGCGGGCCAGCCAAACACGCCTTTTACGATGCCTTTGGGAGTGTGGATGTCCACCCGCTTTGACGGTGCAATTTGATGGTCACTGCCACCGTTGCGCTTCAGATAGATGTATCCATCTGTTGTAATGTAGTGGATGAAATAGCTGATCTCATCGGCATGGGCTTCGATGACCACTTTGAACGGAGCATCCGGATTGATCACACCGACCACGGTACCATAAGTGTCAACCATGTGCTCGTCGATATAAGGTCGAATGTAATCCAGCCAAAGCTGTTGCCCGCTGCTTTCGAATCCAGTGGGACTTGCGTTATTGAGGTACGCTTCGAGAAATTTCTCTGAAGTCTTCTTTATGATGCTTTTCTTTTTTGCCATGCAACAAAAATACCCGAGCACTCGCTATACAATCGCAATATTTTGCGTTTGATTTCAACAAAGATTTCACGTCGCCAGTCCCATGTGTAGCCAGTTCAAATCGCGTAGCAGTTCTTATTAATGAGTTCCAGTGCAATTAGTTGACGTGCCTCTTTGGTATTGAAGTCCTCTGTCTTGGCGAATCGCTTCATTCCCATGAGCATCATTTTCAATTCGTCGCCTTCTACAAACGCCAGCAAGGCTTCCTTGCCAGCGCTGTGAATCCATTCTGACGCCTCATAGGTATATACACGCATTATGGCTTCTTGCACACTAAGATCCGCTTCTTGCCCGCGAATACTCCGCAGCTTTTGAACCCGTAAGATGGTTGATTCGGCAGTATATGCCCAAATAAGCATGTCAGCAATATTCATTAAGATCTCTTGTTCTTTGGCCAAACTCATCATGAGTTTTTGGGCAGCTGAACCGGCAACCATCAGTATGGCTTTCTTGAAATTTCGAATGTATTGTAGTTGCTTTTCAAACAGATCTGAAGATGGAATGGTCATTTCGGGTACTCCGGTTAGTTCTGAAGCGACGGCCATAGCAGGGGTCATCAAATCAATCTCTCCCTTCATCGCTTTTTTAAGAATCATATCCACCGTCAGCATTCGATTAATTTCATTCGTGCCTTCGAATATTCGATTTATCCGAGCGTCGCGGTAGGCCAATTCTGCCCGTGTCTCAGCGCTGTAACCCATGCCTCCAAAGATTTGGACAGTTTCGTCGACCACGTAATCCAATACTTCCGAACCCAATACTTTCATCATCGCACATTCTGGAGCGAAGTCGGCGATTCCTCTTAGTGTGGCCTCGCCGTGTTCTACCCCATCCGCTTTGAGCGCTGCAATTGCGTCGTCGATGTTTTGCGTGGCACGGTAGAGCGCAGATTCCTTCGTAAAGAGACGAATTGCACTCTCAGCTAACTTGTACCGAATGGCACCGTACTTCGAAATAGGGCGACCAAACTGTTCCCTCTCATTGGCATATTGCACGGCATGCGAGCAAGCACTCTTGGCGGCTCCGAGAACGGCTCCGCCCAATTTGATCCGTCCAATATTAAGAATATTGACAGCGATTTTGAATCCCTTTTGACGCTCATATAGCAAGTTTTCGGCGGGAATCTTTACATCGTTGAAGAAAATTTGGCGGGTTGAAGACCCTTTGATGCCCATTTTCTTTTCTTCTGGGTTTTTTGAAATGCCTTCCGCATGCCCATCGACAATAAACGCAGTAAGGTTTTCATCGTCGTCGATTTTGGCAAACACAATCATCACATCGGCAAAACCGCCGTTGGTGATCCACATTTTCTGTCCATTGATGACATAATGCGTGCCGTCATCGGTGAGCTTGGCCGATGTTTTACCGTTGTTGGCATCTGATCCCGCACTGGGTTCAGTGAGGCAATAACACCCCTTGAGTTTGGCACTTGCTAATCCCGGGATCCATTTCTTTTTCTGCTCGTCATTTCCGTAATACAGAATGGGCAAAGTACCGATCCCGGTGTGAGCGCTAAAGCTTACGCTAAACGAGTGCGCGCCTCCGATGGCTTCCGTGATAAGCATAGTTGATTTAAAATCGAGCCCCATTCCCCCCAATTCCTCAGAGACAGAGCTGCCAATAAGCCCAAGTTCTCCGGCCTCCTCCATTAACTGTGGCACAAGCCCTTCCTCCTGCTTTTCAATGCGCTCAAGATTGGGTATGATGCGTTGCTCTACAAAGTCCAACGTCATTTCCTTCATCATAAGCTGCTCTTCGTTCCATTCCTCAGGGATGAAGATGGCGTCAGCAGTTGTTTCGCGGATGAGGAATTCGCCCCCGCGCAAGGCATTGTATTGATCAGACATTTTGAATCAAATTATACGTTCATCATTTCAAAAACTCCAGCAGCTCCTTGGCCCGTTCCAACACACATTGTGACCATGCCATAGCGAGCATTTTTCATGTGCAATTCGTTCATCATTTGAACAGTTAGTTTCGCACCTGTGCATCCAAGTGGATGTCCCAAGGCTATCGCACCACCGTTTGGATTTACTAGCGCTGGATCGAGGTCAAGCGCTTTTAGTACGGCAACGGATTGGGAGGCAAAAGCTTCGTTCAACTCTACAGCTCCAAGGTCATTCTTTGAGAGACCGGCTTTGCGCAATGCTTCGGGCACGGCATGTATAGGGCCGACTCCCATTATACGCGGTTCCAGGCCACTCACATGATAACTCGCGAGACGCGCAATAGGCTCTACGTTTAACTCTTTGAGCATTTTTTCTGAGACGACTAGAACAAAGGCGGCTCCGTCGGAAGTTTGAGAGCTATTGCCCGCGGTCACGGTTCCGCCTTGCGCAAATACCGGTCGTAATCGAGCGAGTCCGGCTTCAGATGATTCGCGTCTAACTCCTTCATCGGTGTCCACAATGTGCTTGCGCTCTTGCCTATTTTCCGTCTTATCCAGATAAACCTCAGACACTTCGATAGGAGCAATGCCGGGCGCGAAACGTCCGGAATCAATGGCAGCGGCGGCTCGCAAATGACTATTCAATGCGAATGCATCTTGCTCCTCTCTGCTTACTCCAAAGTCCTTGGCAACGGCTTCCGCAGTTAGTCCCATGCCCCAGTACCAATCGGGATTGGACTTGGCAACTTTTGCATTGGGTACAATTCGCCATCCTCCAAATGGGATAGGAGACATGGATTCGATTCCACCTGCGAGTATACAATCTGCCATACCTGCATGGATTTTAGCAGATGCGATGGCAATGGTTTCTAAGCCACTGGCGCAATACCGATTTACCGTCATGCCTGGAACTTTTTCGGTATCGAGTCCCATGAGGCTCACCATTCGACCGATATTCAGACCTTGTTCTGCTTCCGGAGTGGCGTTTCCAACGATTACATCGTCGATGCGTTCTTTGTCCAATTGAGGGAAATCCCCCAGCAATTTCCGGATTACTTGCTCACCCAAATCATCGGGCCTCACAAATCGAAACACTCCCTTGCCCGATTTCCCAACCGGCGACCGGTAACCTCCTATGATGTATGCATTCATGGGTTTAATTTCTTAGAATTTTGCCTTTTTGAATAAGACTTTGCATGCGCTCCAGCGTCTTGCGTTGCTTGCACAATTCAACAAATGCTTTGCGTTCGAGGTCCAATAGGTAATGCTCGGAGACTTCTGTTCGTTCACTCAAATCACCGCCACACATTACAAAGCCGAGCTTTTCACTGATGAGTTGGTCGTGTTCAGAAATGTAATTGCCGCTCTTCATGCTGTGCGCACCGACGTAAACAATTCCCAATCCCTCTTGACCGGCAACAGTGATGTCTTTTCGTTCGAGCGGCATCGTATATCCCGAAGCGGCTAATTCCATCGCTGCGCGTTTGGCTTTGGCCAGTTGATCCCTGCGGTTCACTACGACTTCGTCAATCCCTTTGCGCAAGTAACCCAGTTCAAATGCCTCGTGTGCAGAAGTGGCCACTTTGGCTTGCCCGATGGTCAAGAAGCGATCGCGCAATCGGTTGATTCGCATATCTCCTTCGTGCATCTCATCGTTCAATCGAACTACAAACTCCTTTGTTCCGCCTCCAGCAGGAATGACTCCAATTCCAAATTCAACCAACCCCATATAGGTTTCGGCATGGGCGATAACTTTATCTGCGTGCAAGCAGAGCTCACACCCCCCACCTAAGGCCATTTGATGCGGAGCCGCCACCACGGGAATCCCGGAGTAACGCATGCGCATCATTGTTCTTTGGAATACCTGTATTGCATAATTGAGATCGTCCCATTCTTGTTCCACGGCGAGCATGAAAATCATGCCCACATTGGCGCCTGCGCTAAATTGTGCTCCTTCATTGGACACAACTACGCCTTTCCATTGGACCTCATTTTCTGCGAGGTCAATCACTTTGTTTAGTCCTTCTAAAACTTCAGAACCAATCGAATTCATTTTTGTATGAAAGGATATATTCAATATCCCATCACCCAAATCATGGATTGTAGTGCCTGAATTGGACCACACTACTGCAGATTCTGGGAGCCAACTGAGAGCAATGCGATTTTCTTGTCCAGGGATTGCCTCGTATCTGTCGTTTTGCGGATTCCAGCACTCCCTTATTCCATCTCTGTTTCTGTAAAAAGTCCCTGCACCCTTGCTGGCAAATCGATCCACCCACTCAGGTAGCTTGAGGTCTTTTGCCTTAATGGCTTGGCAGCCGGCTTCAAATCCAATGGCGTCCCAGCTTTCAAATGCGCCCAATTCCCAGCCGAAGCCGGCACGAAGAGCATCGTCGATTCGATACGGTTCGTTGGCAATCTCTGGCACGCGCTGTGCCACGTAGGCGAAGACGTCAGAGAAAATTTTGCGATAGAAATCGCCGGCCTCATCTGAACCGTTAAAAAGTAGTTTCGTCCGTTCCGATAGATTGTCTACGTTTTTGGCAGCTTCGAGCGTCGCGAATTTCACCTTGACCTTGGATCGGTATTCCAAGGTTTTGAGGTCGAGCACGAGGATTTCACTTTTGCCTTTTTCGCTTTTGACTTTCTTATAAAATCCAGCGCCTGATTTGGAGCCAAGGCGGTCGTTGTCAACAAGGTGTTGGACATAGCTTGGAATTTCGAAAGCTTCCCGCCTTTCGTCGTTTGGACAATTGTCTGCG
>MDSY01044282.1_pt1 | contig 10174 bp, 7 predicted proteins | sample 811131 | NCBI WGS metagenome assembly MDSY01 (sample SAMN05326643, study PRJNA326480) | marine metagenome | isolation source: seawater | place: Atlantic Ocean: South West | collected 2010
GGTCCAAAGCTCTTCATCGCGGAAGGGCTGCCAGGGCATGGGAATGAAGTTAGGCTTCATGTAGTCATCGATAACCTTCTTCACTGCTTCGTAATATGTCTTCAGCATGCCCGAGGTGAGGTACTTGAATGCGGAGAGTCGCACGACGTACTCGATAAACTCGCAGCGAATCTTCTCCTCGCCGACCGTGATCGATGTCTGCTCACCGTCGTTGATGTTGCGAATGCAGTTGAAGTTCAAGTTCGCATCGTCCCCGGTGTCGCGATGAACATCGAATTGCGTCGCACACGGCGACCCTCCGAAAATGTCCTGCATGGCCTTGTTCACCGCATCGAGCGATTTGGGGGACTTGCGCTGCTTGTTGGGGAGTAACTCGAACTGGAGTAGATACGCCTTGCCGGACGCCGAGTGTGTCGCCAATGTCTCCTTCCGGATGAGTTTGGTGACGTCCCTCTTGTGTTCCAGATTAAAGTACAGCCGCGCCATTTCCAGGTTTTCCAATGTGACCTTCGCTCCTCTGGCGTCTCCGTTCTCGAGGGCGATGATCTTCTTTCCCTGGACCACACCTTCAAGATTCATCTCCACGTTGGGTGTGTACTTCTTGAATGTCCATTCGGCGAGAGCGCTGGCCACAAACGGGTCGACAAAATACCCGCCGTACCACATGTGCCAGTCCTCATAGACGCGTTGGTTACCAAACAGGTCGTCCTTGATGAACGGTGTCCACCTCTGAGGAAGCCATCTACACAGTGGGATTTTAGCTTCGCCGAGTATACGTATACGCTCGCGGGACTTCTTGTTGATGTAGTTGGGAATCTTCCCGGTCTTCTTCATATTCTTTGCCAAGTCGCCAATCTCCCCCTTCAGCATTTCGGGACCCACCGTCACTACACCGTTTATCTTGAAGCGGTAGCGCTTCTTTCCGATTTGGACGCTCTCGCGTTCGGCGAGATGAGCGCCGTGAGAGTCAAGGTCGATGTAATCGTCCAAAAAGTTCTCACGCTTGTCGGTGCGTTTGTCGCAGCGCACAGGCACAGACATGTAGTGTTTGAACACTGCTGACTAAAAAAATTTCGTGCCTACAAGTGCGCACCCGATGGAACGCGTCGCCTACGTGCTGGTCAGCCTCTGGAGGCATCCGGTCTGTGTTGCAAAACGTTTCGAAACGCTCCCAGAACCCCGCATCACGCTTACGCAAAGCGCGCATGCGCCAGCGCACTTCAAAACGATCCCGCTCTCGAACACGAGCGATTGGAAGGCAATGTACGGCAAAACCTCGCGCGACGCAAAGCAGCAGTTCGTGAAGTGGCTCGCCACGTCGAACTTTACGCACGCGTGGCACTTTGAGGACGACGTGTACGCCCGAAACTGGTCCAAAACGCTAGCGCAACTCCACACCGGCGGCGCGCTCCCCGACCTCATGGGGCACATCTCCTACAATCCCCGAAACTTCTTTTACAGGTCCTATAAGCCACACACCGACAGCAGACACGTCGTGCGCTGGCCGATCGTCCTCATGAGCAGAACTCTGGCGAGGTACATCACAACGCGTCGACATCAGAGGGGTCACCACGAGGTGATGACACACGACATGTGCCTGTGCATGGGCGGGCGCTGCGTCCACGTCTCCCTGCCCGGAGTCGGCCTCTCGGCAAAATGGATGAAACCTCGACCCGTACTGACAAACGTCGAACCCGCACACCCAGTCAAATGCTCTACCTTCCAAAGCCATCCACAAAGCACGTGATGGCGTCGCGTTCAATGGGGACATCCTTGTGGACCGGCACGGTGGCAGCCGGTCCCCGCATTGTCGTCATGCAGCTGTCCGAGTTCGCGAGGTCCACCTTCAAGAAGGGGTCGCAGTGACGGTGCGACCCCTTATGGCACCACCGCCCGAGCAACGGTTCGGGTGTCTGAGTGACGCTTGCGATCAGCGAGAGGAGGCGGCGCCATGGGGTCATGTTTGCGGCGGTGCCTACAAGTCTACCGACTAATCTAAGACAATCCCTTGCGTGTGCCACGGTGTTTGCAATCACCAAGAAAATGTGCACGTGTTGGTTAAAGCTTTTAGAAAGCAATGATTAAAGAGGTTTCGCTCTGTCTCCTGTTTGCGGTGGTATGTGGCGTCGTATTCGCCTTGGCGACAAAGTGGTTTCTCAAGACCCCTCGGTGTCGAGACCCGGCCAAGTGCCCATTCCGCGTCGCGCAGCTCTGGAGCGTCGGAGGCGTGGAGGGGCTCTCTCTCGTCGTGTGGGTGCGCTGCGGGGGACTCGAGCAGCCGTGGGTAATCGACACGGGATTCGCGGGACCGCCCGTACTGAGCCTCCCGTGGATCGTCTGCGGGCGCAAGGCGAAGCCGGAGCAGTGCGAGCACGCCTACACGTCCACGTCGACCGAGATGGCGAGGTCTCCACCGTCGGAACAGACGTGTCGCAACGCCCTGAACCGCTTCATGAAGGACTGCAACGCCGACTCATTCACCGCTGGATGCACCACGACTCTGATGGGCATCGGCGCGTCGTCCGTCTCCAATTCGGACATGATTCTGGCTCCACCCCTCGAGCTCCTCTCGTCCACTGGCACGTACTTGTCGGGAAGGAGTTGCTCGGGTGCTCCCAATGCGGACATCTTGAGTACGACGCACATGCAAACCGCGTCGTTGATCACGTGCGACTGGCTCCGACACAACGGCCCCTGTCTCATATCGCCCAAGGCGAAAGAGTTCCACGTGGGTATCGGCGGCAGCGAGTTGATGCAACTCCACTCGTCGTGCAAACTCTTTGCGACAGAGCTCAGTGGAGGCGCATTCGTCGCGCGTGTGAAGGTCGGTGGCGACACGTTTCATCTCACAGTCGACACCGGCAGCGCGCTCACCATCTCGCTCGGCGCGAATGCGGCGAAGAAGCTGGCGTCGTGCGACGCGTCCGGGCCAATGCACGTCCAGCAGCAGGGCGTCAACGGTGAGAGAGTATGCAGCAGCATCGTCTGGTCAAAGGCCGAGGTCGCAGGCCGCTCTCTGGAGACACCCGTCTTCCTCAATGACCACGACATAGAGCAGGTCGACGGTTACATCGGTCTGGGGCTCCTCTCCTGCTTCGACATCCTCATCTCGAAGACCGAGATGCGACTCCGCTTCATGGAGGACGACCCCGAGATGCGCAAGAGACTGGTAGAGACTTCTCGGACCGGGTGGTGTGACGCCGCGCCACGATGCGGCTCGCGCAGGGAGCGTAACGAGCACATCAGCAACAGCCGTGGTTGAGTGCGCACACGATCTGCTTGTATGCGACCGCCTCGTGCATGTTTTGATGGCAGATCTCCCACAGTCGAGCGTGAAAGGCTGCACAGACTTCGGCGATCGCACGGGTGCGTGCCCTAAAATAGGGTAGATTTAACCTTTTGACCGGTTCACGACTAAGGCCCGGTTGGGTCACAAACACGCCGCATAGCTCTCTCGTCGACGCATGCACAGCGAACCCATTCTTCGGGACCAGGGGGTGGATGGACAGTCCGGAGAGGTATCCCACCAGCTCCACCTCTTGCTCTCCGCTGATGTAGTCATGATACAGCTTTGCCCCAGTCGAGAATGTGTGCGCGTCCCTACCCAAGAACTTGGCCATGAGGGTCGTGTTCTCGCCCTCGGTGGACGAACGCTTCCGTTTCTGGGCCACCATCAGAGCCACGGGTGCCTTGGGTGCTGCAAGGCACCCCACAAACTCGGGTGCGTTTCGCGCCTCGTCCCGTCTCGAGTGCCTTACAGCACAACCCTCGACGCGCCCCCCTGTTGCCAAAGGGCCCGCCCATGGAAGATGTCGACGAGGTCGAGGACGAGACCGAGACCCTCAGCACGGCCTCGATGGTGGGCGTCCCGAGGGACCCGTGCGGGCACGCAGAAGGCACGGTCAGAGCGTACGAGTCCGCCGCCAAGTGGATCGACGCGGCCCTCCTCCGTCTAGATAGCAAGCGAGAGGACTTGATCGTAGAAGGCACCCTCGAACCAAACAACACGCTTTGCTCTCAGGTGCATGGTATGCTGGCGACCTGGTCTGTGGAAGGGGTGACGGCTGAAGAGTGCGGCGTCGTGTGCGAGGATGCCTTTCTACATCGACCACCGCCACAGCAAGTCCTCGTCAAGGCGCGCAACTGGATGCTTCGGTACATCAACACCAAACGCGCAGAGGAACCCCATCGACTTCAAGCCTTGCCGAGCGACTGGGGAGAACGCCTCGCCGGTCGGCGTGGGGACACGAGAGCAGTCAATCGGGAATCTCGCGAGCGGCGCGCCGCCTCCGGAGACCTGTACCACACGCGTCGCGAGATCGCACCCACATTCGACCAGCTCATCACCATGACCTACTGTGGTTTCACGTGCGATCAGCGCATAGACGCAGATCTGCTCGCCGCCATGGAGGCTGGTGTTGCCATTGCCATCTACCTAGCAACCGGAGCGCGCGGAAGCGAACTGAAAAAGATGAAGCTGCAGAGCATCGGGACGTGCCCGATCGAAGATACACAGACCGGCCTCACGTTTGTCAGCTTTCAGCTCGTGGCCTATGGGACCAAGACCAAGGCAGAGCACCTTAACTCGCTCCTACCACACGCACACCCGTGGATGGACGGCGTGGGGCTGCTGGGGCTGTCGATCCTGATCCGCGTCAAGGCTCACGGCCCTCCGCCATTCGAGATGGCCACGACCGAAGCATCGTGGAACCTGTTGGGAAGCAACGTCGACACCCTCGAGCGGCGTCTACGCGACTGCTTTGCGGTGGGAGGCTTCCGGCGCCAAAAGGGGGACCCGGTCACCTACCTGGGCCGACACGTCGGGACTCGCATGCTGCAGCACGCTGGTGGCTCCAGCGACGGCGGTGCGGCGAGGACGGGGCACTCCGGCGGCACCGCACGGCACCACTACACGACGATGCCTTTGCACGATCAACTTCGACTTGCGGGAAACTCTGCGTCCAGCCCGTTCCTGCCCGCGCATCAGAGCGAGGACCTCAGACCTCTCGCCGACGCGGTCGTGAACATCTTGTTCCCGGCACTCTCAGTCGCAGAGCAGTCTCTGGAAGCTCGACAGCGTGAAGTGGACGCCATGCCCGGAGACAAGGATCGAGTGCGCACGCTCGAGCACCTGAACGATCGGGGACGCTTCCTGGGAGCGCTGAGGACCGCCTGCCGGATCGGCCTCTGCTGCATAGCCGCGCGCCCGCGCACATGGAAGCAGTGGCGCATCAGAGAGGCGGAGACGACCGTCTGGGAGCGCGCTTCCCGTGAAGATCACCGCCTCGTGAGGGCCCTCTTTGCAGGCGGTGGCGGCGTTGGGCAGATGCATGTGCTAGCGGCTGCGGTAAAGCGCTATGAAGACGACGAGCTCAGAGTCCAGGCCACGCAGGACGAAACGCGGGAGGGTCAAAACGCCTCCGCAAACGTGGAGATAGCCGTACAAAAGGCACTTCAGACCCAACTTGCCCCGACTCTCACAGGCATACAGGCGATGCTACAGGCTCAAATCCCCACATCAATCCCTCAAGGCGATGAGCCGCAACCCCAACCCACGAGCTCCACCGCCCCACGCAAGAAGAACACACGCACGACACAGGAGGACGTCGTCACCTTCTCGTCCTGGGTGCGTGCATCGCACACACATGCGCAAACAAACACACACCACACATGTATCCCCTTACGCACATACCACAAGGCGAGCGTGTCCGACGCGTTCGAGTATACGCTGTCGGTGCTGGCGCCGCGCGAGCGAGAGGAGGGTCCCAAATGGCGCATCCTCCCACGCTCCGATGGCAGGGAGGACCGCGCGCGGCACAGGCAGTGGGGCATGTACAAGCAGTTGGCGTCCGCCGTGGGCCTGCTACAAGACGCCGGCTGCGATCGCGAGCAAGCGCTCTCGCGGCTGCAAGCGCAGCTGAGCGACTCCCGCTCGCCCACCCAGTTCCTCTCGTCGCTTCCCGCCGTCTCGGACGCCGTGGCGCTGCGCGTCCTCGGCGTGAGCGCCGCGCTCCGCGGTCGGTGAAGCACCAAAAGAGGGCTTCACACCGATAGTTGGAGGGCGTCGTAGTGCACGACAGCGCCGTCCTCGCCGTGAGTTGCGACGACCGACACGACCTTCCCCTCGGCGGTGGGCGAACCAAAGACGTCGATGCGCTTGTACTCGTCGCCGCCGAGATGCTTGAAGACCCACACCGACACCTCCTCCGAGTGCTGGCAGAGCGCAAATTCGATCGCGCCGCCCCACTCCTTCTCGCTCTTCATCATCTCCACGTATTGTTTGACCGTCATGCCCGCTGCGGTTCGCTTCGTCGAGCGGGTGCGACTCCCGTACGCCTGCGCACTTCCTCCCACCTGCGGGTCTGGCATCGTCTGCTTGGCAATCCACTCGCCCCACGTCTGCCCCACCACCCGAGACGAGCTGTTCGCACGCAACCACGCAAACAGCTTCCGCCGCAGCGCCGGCCCGCCTCGCACAGCCTTGCTCAGCCCGTACGCGAGCGAGTGGAAGAGGCACGAGTTATCACTCGGCTGCTCCACCCGTCTCGCGCGCGCGCTGAGCGGAGGCGTGTCCGGCGTCGAAAGATCGACCGCATCTGGCCGCCGCGCGTCGGAGTGATCCTCGGCAGGCTTCGGGAAATAAGGGCACCGATCGGTCGGATGAAGATTTTCGCATTTGGAGCACTTCTCGTAGCTCGATTCCTAGTGAGATGCAGAACGCGCGTTCACAACCGCCACTCCGTGAGCCGTGCATAGCATCACACATAAGCATGGCGGGGGACCAAACCCTATGATACAAGAGTGCTCTGCTTACCTGCGACACGAGGCCAGGGAGTGCCTCGCCGACCAAGGAACCAGATGGAAGAGACTTTTTCGCCTGGACAGCGCGCGCGCTCAGAAACGTCGAATGAGGTGAGCGAGGGTGGAGGCGTGAGTCGATGTAGACGTGGATCCGGTCATTGTCCACGCTGAACGCGGCTCCCGCGTGAGTGAGATCGCCTACCGTGGGTTGTGGGAGCATAGAAGAGTGCACATTTCGATATATAGGGCGTGCGAGAGAAGGGTTTGTGGTTCGAGTAATCGGCACGTCACACCTCGAAAGATGACGATGTCCCCCTTCATGAGTATGATCGTGCACGCCTCATCGGAACCGAACGGGTAGTAGTGAAAGGGGGTGTTGTCGGTGCGTGCCATGAGCACGACGAGCGGGACGTCGGCCCAAGGACAGTTTTCTTTCAAGAGCTTCTCCTCCATGCACGATTCGGCGTGATAAAGCTGCGCAAGACACCCATTTTCACAGGTGCAACGCCTAGTCGTTCTCTTCCAGGGCAGGGCGTCGTAGCAGGATGCGACGCTCTTCAGCTTGTACCCGTCGCAGACTTGCTTGAAGACGTTCCTACCGGTCCCAGACGACGTCCTGAGCCAGCCCCGGCGGTCGTGGAGCTCGCGGTGCACATCCCCCTCAAAGTCGATAATCTCCGGGTCGACAACCTTGTCGCGGATGAAGCGCGCTTGTTGACGATGACAGAACTCATCCGCAACGTTGTCATTGAATATGCCGACGTACTTGGGCTGCGTGGCGAACGGCGGCACACCGATCGTATGGTTTTTCCTGACGATATGGACGGCTCCCTCTGTTTGCAAGGTGGTCCACTCGCGCTCGAACTGAAGGGTGTCGGATTCGTGGCTGGTGCGCCAAATCATCTTGTACGGTGCGCGGCACGTGTTCCACGAGAAGGTGAGCTGCGCCCGGTCGCGATCCGCTTCCTCGTCACCGGTCCACGGCCGCGTCCATTCACGCCGAGCCTCGTCAACAGCGCACGCGTCGTTCACGTCGACTCGCTGGTCTTCGTAGAATTGCCGCTCCTTTTCGAGGTAGCAGACGTCGAGGATCTGTTTCGCCTCTTCCGACCGCTGGAAGCCGCACCGCTCAGAGAAGAACCGCACGACCTTCTCCTTGTCACTCGCCGGACCCTCCACCGCTTCTGCCAGCAAGACAGTGCGGTCGCCATGCGCTGCAACGAGGTCCTCCTTGAGCGTACCGAGAAGGGCGCTTCCAACGCCCTCACCCGTCGCTGTGACGCGCAGCATGATGATTTCATACGTCTTATCGCCAACAGGCCGGAACGTGGTGCCGCCGCAGAGCGTGCCCTCTCCAGAGAAAGACATCAGCGTAAGATAGCCCTGCTCACGCGCAGCCCTGCTCTTGAGCGCAGGCTTACGGTATTCCCAATGGTGTTCACCGTAGAGCCGGTAGCTGTCGGTGTCCTTAGCCGTCTTTCCCTGCACATGGATCAGAGCGCCGCAAAGCGCCATGTACTCGTCGAGTTTGGGATGGGGGTCGGCGCCAAAGTATTCAAAATATGGAGCACTCGTCTCAACAGTGGCGATGGAGCGGCCACGGTTGACGTTCGTGGTGACGACACGCTTCTTCCGACCCATCATGACGTCTAGATCGGTCCCGCAGTGCGCGTAGATCTCCTCGCCGTTCTCGATCTCGCGCGTGGCCCGTAGGAACACGTCGCCGTTGACCAACGTATACTCGGCGTTGCAGTCCTTCTTGAACTTCACATGGTTCGCAAAGGAGCCGCCACCGGACCCTTCGACAGGCTCGCGATCGCCGTCGATGTACACGTCATTGCCGATCTCATTGTTGCGCGCCGTGCTCATGTGGATGATGTGCGTCTGCGGGTCGCACTGGGCGGCGGCGAACTTGTCCTCGAGCTTTTTGCCGGCGTACATGGTGATCAAATCGCGTCCGACGAACTTGCGCTGCGCAAAGAGGCCGCGCCCGGCGTCCTCCAACAACGACTCCTTCACCTCGACGCCGTTGCCGATGGTCGCCGGGGTGGTGTTGTACACGAGCATGCTCACTGCTGTGGCGATGACGTGTCGAGAACTGCACTCATCGTCAGAACCCGTCTCGGAACCCGTCTCGGAAACCGTATCGGAAACCATCTCGGCAGAAGGTTCCTCCATATCATCCACGACCATGTCAGGGGCAAAGCCGCCCGCCTGTAATACAAATCGCATCGCCTGCTCCGGCTCCGTATTCTCCGCTGCCTGATGCTCTCGTTGCACATGATACTCCACAAGCCACTGCTGAGCGTCCTGCCGCGCGTCGGGCTGCGCGTCGGGCTGCGCGTCGGGCTGCGCGTCGGGCTGCGCGTCGGGCTGCGCGTCGGGCTGCGGCTGCCGAACGCTAGGCACATCACACTCCGCTTCTTCGCCCTCTACCTCCGGCGCTTCCAGCACCGAGGCATCTGATGATACCACAATGCGCACATCCCCGATCGTCGGCACCTGCGCCGCAAGCGCCGCATCCATCGTCGGCACCGCCGCCACAGGCGCCGTCACCATAACCACTGCTTCGACTTGCATCGATGTCGGAGACGATGCGGACGGCGAAGGCTGCAGAATCTCTTCTGTGGCGGCGTTCTTGGCTTCACTCATCATCGCCGTGGCTATCCTCTTGCATTCAAGATCCGACATTTCGGGGTTGAAACACTGGACGATTTGTCTCGGCGTCTTCATGACATGATCTCCTCCGTGGATCTTCCAGTCTCCGCTTCGCTTGCCGGACTCCACCTTCGGTCTAGGTCTTTCTGTCCACACGATTGTATAGTCGCCGTCTCTGCGTTCCATCTGATCCAAATTCGTCATCGCCACCGCTTTCATGAGGCTGCTGGCCGATGTCATTGACCCTCACTCGACGGACCAGAGACAAGCAGACGAGCACCAGACGAGCACCTAAAAAAAGCGACGGACCGGGATTTGTCTGTAGCCTTCGCAGTCGCTGGTTTGTCTCTGGCCTAATTAACCTGTCTCTCGAGCTATTGCATTAATATTGGGCCATCCAAACATAATAACATAATAGAATCCCGGGCACCACCATCAAATCTCGGGAAACCCGGGTACCTGTCTCTCGAGCTATTGCATTAATATTGGGCCAGTCGCTGGCTGTCTCTGGCCTAATTAACCTGTCTCTCGAGCTATTGCATTAATATTGGGCCCGGACAATCCCATCCAAACATAATAACATAATAGAATCCCGGGCACCACCCGGGTATGCAAATACGTCTGCAGGTTCCATTCTCGATTCCGATGCCTTTAGGGTGTGTCTCAAAACTTTTTTTGCCTGATTTCAGGCATCTATGAGTATTCTGTTACGGAC
>MDSY01151205.1_pt1 | contig 10174 bp, 7 predicted proteins | sample 811131 | NCBI WGS metagenome assembly MDSY01 (sample SAMN05326643, study PRJNA326480) | marine metagenome | isolation source: seawater | place: Atlantic Ocean: South West | collected 2010
CATTAGAGGTCGCAGCGGGAAGTGCAAGGAGTGGTGCTGGTGCTGGTGGTGCTGGTGCTGGTGGTGCCGATTTTGGTTCCGGTTTTGGTTTCGGTGGTGCCGATGGTTTTGCTGGTGGTGCTGGTGCTGGCGGTGCAGGTTCCGGTGCTGGTGCTGGCGGTGCAGCTGGTGCCTTGGCTGTCTTGGATGCCTTGGGGTCTGTCTTTTGTGCACCCTTTTTCACCGGCGCGGAAACCGCTGGCGCGGGTGCGGGAGCAGTGGTCGAGGTTCGCGTGTCGCCCTTGCCCAAACCATTCATCGAAACCCCGTTACAGCCACCTCCATTCTTTTTCTTTTGCTTCTTTTCTGGAGGTGGTGGTGCGGATGATGAAGAGCCCGCTTCATTTTCCGGGCATGCAGGCTCGCCGTCGGCCTTGCGTTTTCCGATTGGGAAATTCGCGCCCGAATGGGGATCGTCCTCCGAAGGAAGCATTTTGATTTTTGGTCCTTCTTTGCCATCCTTGTGTCTGAGCGCAAGGGTTAGAGGATTTGGCTTGATCTTCTCCCACGAACAATTCACCGGGTTGAATGCATTGTTTTCGGTGGTCGACTTGCCACTCGGACCGGGGCGAAATGGGAGCCATGCGCCGAGAAGACGACTCCCTTTGAAGCTCGATTCTTGTTTCCAATTCGCCACGAGCTTCTTGCAAACGGCCTTTGGAACATACCGAAAGATAAACTCGTCGTTGCTGCTTTCGCGCATGCCCTCGACATAGATTCGAACAAACCAATTCAATACGCTGCTCTGGTCGAGAGCCTTGCCTTCGATTACCCAAATATGAGAAGGGTAGACAAGTTCAATGGGCCAGCTTGCCACGGTGGCGTTTGGTGCAGTCATGTCCGAAAGCATTTCAATCGATGGCACAATGAGCTTGTGCTCGTCATAGCCACGTTTGATTGCTGAAAGCTCTGGCCTGTAAAAGCTGCGATTATAATACAGCGTGCATTTCAGCGCATCCGTCCCCGTGTAGAATGGCGTGGGAACAGGCTTGGGTTCTTGGACTGCGACCTTCTTCTTGACGACTGCTGCCGGCTTTGCCGACGCGGTGGCGTCTTCACCACCACCACCACCACCTTCTTGCATGTCGTCGTCATCCTCGTCGTCGTCGTCTTCTTCATCCTCTGCATCTTCTTCGCCCTCTTGCATGTCGGCGTCATCCTCGTCGTCGTCTTCTTCTTCATCCTCTGCATCTTCTTCGTCCTCTATAGGGTCGTCTTCATCACCGTCGTCATCCTCTTTGGTAATACCGTCGGTGGCATTTGCTTCATTCGTCGATGGACGCAAATCATCAGTATCAAAATCGTCAAAATCCGAATCGGAGCCATCCTCTGGAGCAAAGGACATTTCGGGCGGCAATGAAGATACACTCAGAGCCAGACTTTTTTCCGACTGCGACTTTTTTTAGTCAGGATACGATCGTGGGAGGGGAGAGTCAGAAAATTTGTATAAAGCAGTAGCGAATACAAAGGAAGTGCTCTTTGTGCAATCTTACTCTAGACGAACCGTTACAAGGTTCGGAAGGAGGGTAGCTTGGGGAGAGTCGCGGGCTATATCCTCCCATGCGTGCTGCCGTTTTTGAAGATAAACCCCGTTTGATCAAACTATGATTGTGGGTGCCGCCTCTGCGTTATTTAGACAGCGCCGAAGTGTCTTGTAAGCCGAAAGGCCGTGGCTCAAGATACTGTAGGATATAGACCTTTCATCCATTTGCCGCTTTGCAAGCTCTAGGAACTCGAGTCTGTTTTTTCTTGTCATTCCAGTCGGAATTCTTCTTTGAATGGAAGAGACAAGACCTGCAAAAATTAGAAAAAGAGTAAGTTTGGAAGTTGAGGAATGTCCAATTTGCATGCAAGCGTTTGGAGTGCGGCGACGTACCAAAGCGAATCCGTTTGCTTGTTCTGGCATCCCCCATTCTATTTGCTGTGAGTGCAACCGCCGAATGTACATTCGGCACGACGACTCCTGTCCCCTGTGCCGAGCTGCTCGTACCGATGCTCGGTCCATGGGACTCAGGCCTCCCCCGTCCAATGAGCACGTCGAATTCTTCGATGCCCTCACTGGCTACGCTCTTGCGACTCCCGTTAGTCAACGGAATTCGCTCATTGTATTTCCCGTTGACAATGGCGATGGTCCTTCCGCTGAGCTCCTCATTTTTAACCCCGCTGCTGCCCCCGTTGGCGACCCCGCTGCTGCTCCCGCTGCTGCTTCCACTCTGGTGAGCAGCATCGTGAACGACCCCGCATTCCATGTTGCGGTAGAAGGACTGCAAAATCCCGACCGAATATCAGTATCCAGCTTTCTTCGAAGAATACGGGCGGTCCGACGAGGTCAGAATTCGTTTCCATCGTAGCGCGCGCGCTACGACATGTGAGGGGGGTGAGGGGGGTGAGCCTCGAGTAGAAGCAACCCCGGAGCTGTAACGCTGCTTAGGCAAAAAGAATGCTCAACATTGAAAACACTGAAGCTTGTTCGTATTTTGATGAGAAACGCGGAGACTGCGATTTTGGAACTTTGGATAACATCCCCGATTTTGCTCTTTCGACGATGTCGCAACTGTACAATTATTTGATCCGACCGTTTGAACGTTCGTATGGCGTTGTGATTTATGGGCCCCTTGAATTGGACGAAGAACGAGCAACCTGGGGCAGACATGTTTGTTTGCCAAGTGGTGAAATGCTGCAGATTCGCTTTGCACCTGTTTGTATGCTCCACACTGGCTACGACGGCCTTGCAATGATTTCAGTAAAATTGACAACGCTGCGGGGCTGCAATGTGAAAACCTGTGTCATGTTCCCCCCCGAAGGCGATTTGAAAAATCCTGCCTCGCTCGTAAAACGTATGAACGATCCACTGGCCCCGCGCGGACTGCACCTGCTCATGATTGCCTTTTTTAGACGCCATGATTCAAGCATAGGCCTCGAACGTGAAAATACATCCAGTTGGACCATAGATCCGTCTGGATACGGCTCTGTGCGATCAACAACCATTAGTCTTACAAATTGCGTTCCACTGGGAACACCGGCAACTTGCAAGAAGGTGCGCAGGGGAGACTTTTTCACATTCAACCATACGAATTCTATACAATCGACGCCAGGGACCTCACCATTCATCATTGCTGGTGAATTAATTGATACAAATTTGCCAGACTGCCCGCGCCGACCAAGCGAACCAATGAACCCAAAAGAGTACGATAAAATATCGCAAACGGCATTGAGTGGAGTGATGGAAGCTGATTTCGAAACGGGTGCATCAGCCATTGCAGCTTCGATTTCAATATGCGAACTTCTTTCTGGTGAAGGTATCATTTCGATGCTGTCAAATGACTTTTTCAAAGCGACTCTACCTACAAAATTGAAAACTCCAACTGGTATGGGACTTATCATCGTAATGGCGGTCCGAATTGCAATGGTGCCTGGAATTCATGGCTTGCGAGCAGGCACCTTGTGCGACCAATCTGCATGCGCCGAGCTGCGCACCATGTTTGAAAGCCAGCTTGCTCCCATGGCCTTTCTGAAGAACAAATGGGCAATTGACATTATCATGTTGCTTGGCAGAGCAGAGGCCAGGCTAAAATGTAAAAGGAATGACAATGCCGCTTTTGACATGCAGATGAACGATCAGCTCGTTTATTGGCATCGGGTGGGCCAGGGTGTGATTTCGAGTCTCTTTGGCTTCAACACAAACCTTGACACGATGCCGCCGTATCTTGACACCGGCCATGGATCACCTTGGAGGTTTTGTGATCCTCTCATTACGGCACGAGACACTAAACTGGTCGAACTTGGTGCCAATCACAACAATGCCCGTGATCCAGCTCGAATCAACTTTTCGCCACTTTGGAAGCGGCGAATAACACTGATCAAACTGTTGGTCAATACCGAACGCTATATTCGGACCGGGGTCTTCGAAGGGAAGCGTCTTATGCCCGAAAATAAAAACAATGGAGAGCCAAACCTCCCCGATTTCGACCAGGACACCCTCAACGAGTTGTTCTTTCCACAAGTAAAATCTCAAATTCAAAATGGTGAAACTCCCGAATTTTTAAGCAGTGATGATTTAAAGAAGAAGTTGTCAGTTGAGTGCAACATGGCGGCGGTGAGGCAGGTCATTGGTGATACAGCTGAGGCCCTCTATGTTGGACCGGTTGTGCATTTCAAGCACCGAGTGGGGGCGTACCTGATTTCAGATTTTCAAAAGTCACCATGTGCCGACTGCAAACGGCCTGTACACGTGCTTCAAGGGGTCGTCATGGCATTCGCGTTTGGGGAATGCCTCAACTGCCACGCGAAGCGCTGCTTGGACTGCTCTGCAAAGTACAATATTCCGGACATGGTGAAAAAGCATTCCTTGGCAGGAAACAAAGAAACGGTTTGGTATAGTGCTCAGTGCAATTCTTGCAACCATGTTGAGATGGGACTGACAAGCCCAGACGACGAGGATACCAACACCTGCAACACCTGCACATGAAATTCATATACCTATTTTTGGTACATGTAATTGACGTCCCGATGATGACAAGTTACCGGGGGAAAAATCCAGGCAATTGGTCAGCTTTACGCTCGACGGATGCAGACATCTGCTTTCGCCCTTCCGAGTGTGGGTCTGACCTTCATCGGGGTGTCCGAGAAGACGATGATGTAATCTCAATTCGAATGTGGAAGGACGAGGAGAAGGGTGTCGATGAGAAGAAGATGTCCGGAATTGATCTAGACTTTAACATCGATTTTGCAAAGGGTGCAGCAAAAGGGGACAATGTGACAAACGGGGTATTGGTTGGCGAAGTTTCCTGGTGTGGGTCGCAGCTCTACAAGAGTTGCTTGAATGGAATTTTGGTAAAACGTTTCAAAGTGGAAGCCTCTGAAAAGGGGCGTGTGCACGTGCGCGAAACGATTCGCCCCTTTACGAATAGGCATATTACTCTGGACACTATGATGAGCTTAGCCACGCCGAGCGATTCCGGGAGGCGCACCATCAAGGTGGAGTTTCATGCACCTGATGAGCTTCAGCCAGGTGTGTTCAAGTTTGTATACAAGGCCGAGTTTTGGGCGGACATTGGATACAGCAACAATGAGTACAATGAACTCTATAAAAACGGCATGTTCAATTCCGATATGAACACAAACAACAAACTCTGCAAGGTCCAGTCTCTTATGCGAAACAATCAAACCGTTGTCCACTTTACACACGAGCCCGTTACGAAACATGGGCTACTAGCAACAAAACCCGTTGATGAAACGTTTGCAAAGGACAGAGCCGAGTTTCTCGCCGAGGGTGGCGAACTCGACTATCAGTTTGACCGACGTGAAGATGTAGGCATATGCATGCAACCATTGCTCATTGGTAGGGTGATGTTTGACTTGAAGCGGCAATTGGATGCTGCCAACAAGGCTTAGGGACTCATGTTCCAGCAGAATTGCCGGTCAGTCGATTGGGATCTTATTTTCCTAGGTCTGCAACTTCAACATTGCATACTCCATTGCGCGCGGCGTGTTCCGTGACCAGGGTGCGTAGAACCCCTCGATGCACATATCAGCATCTGCACGTGTAACGGTAATATAACCACCCTTGGTGGTTGAAATCCAACGCGATCCAACAGCGGGGGTCGCCCGAAATCCATAATAATCCATTGTGTTGCTTAGAGGATCGATTGTTACATTCGGTAACGCATCCGCCTCCCCGATGACTTCGCCGCCCTTGTAAAAAACAATTCGAAATGTGTACATTGCGGATGTGGGTTTGATATCGTCAATGGTTTTGCGAATTGGATTGCCGGTGATGCGAAAGGAGGTAAACACCATGCCCATTTTCGCCATTATCTTATCGGGCGCTCCCCTGACTGGAAATAAAATCCCAATCGGTTGACCGGCAATTCTGCTGGAACAAATCACAGCCTTGAACTCTCCTCGGAATTCCTCCTGGAGTCGAAGGCTTGCATTGAGAGAAGAATTGTCGTCCCACGGGACCAAAAAGGACCACTTGTCTGCTGGCTTTACCTTCTCTGCTGGCTTTGCCGGTTTTGATGACCTCGTCTGTTCATGTAAAAAATAAAAGTCGTTTACTTTGTTTTCAAAAGCGCTCCCAATTTGCGATTTCATCAAAAGTTAAAGCCAGTCTGTTGTGACTGTTTGGTGACTCTTTTCATCTATTTAGTGTCGGCGAGAACACCAACTTATTCCACACTGGTAGGGAGGGGCGCGCGCGCAACTGACAGACAGACGGACCGACTGACTGGTGCGACGAACAAGCTTCCGTTTGAGCATCTTGAGGACAAAAGAAGTGTCCGGTCAAGAAAGTGTCTGGTAAGAAGCTTGTTGGTGCCTCTCACGCCTCTACAGCGACAGCCTTTGCGGCCGCATCGGCCACAAAGGAGTTGTACTTTTTGTCGGCCTCGACGAGCATCTCGTCGGCGCTTGTCTTGATCTTGTCGCCCGAAAGCACACGGTGCCCCGCAAAGAGACGCGAAAAGTCCTCATCGGAGCGAATGGTCAGGTTGATATCACGCGGCTTGATCCGCTTGAATTTGCCGGCCATCTGGACATTGGTCGCCGCCTGTGTGATCAGATCGCGCAGAATGTATTCCACGGTCGCAGTCATGTGAATGGCCGTGACAGCGCCGACTCGCTCCGTGACACGGGCGTTGATGATGCGGCGGTTGATGCGTGGGACCTGCAGCTTCAATCCTGCCTTGGAGCTCTTGGAAATGCTCTTCGGTTTCATGCCGTTTTCATCGACCGCTTCGGAAGGCATGGATTTCTCGGATTTGGTTTTTGCCATTTTCAAATTTTTTTGATCGGGATATGGATGTGGTTGGGGTATTGTAAAGGTGGAGTCTCTTCTGACACTCCTCACCTCCTCCTTGGGTTTTTGTTATATTGTTGTATAAGTATAACACACACTACGTCTGAGACTAGCAGCGACGCCAAACGTTTTCAAACTCGCTCTCCGAGAACTTTGCAAATCTCCGCGTCATTGGACACACTCGAGCCCGTGAGCGCAAACTTGAGGATCTGCGAAACGAGTGATTTGCCGGCTTGCAGTCTCGGAGGTGTTGCATATTTTGCCTCTTCTGAGCGCTCTATGAAATAAGAATTGATTACGGATTCGAGCTTGTTCTTGGCCTTTTCACCGGTATCCGCATTCCCAGGCGTGAATTTAGTTTTGCGAATGCGAGCGTCAAACAGCCACTTTGAAGATCGCGAGTGGATGCACAGCTCCAGAAGCAAGCCTCTAAGCGACTTTACAAAGGCATCCGCAAAGTAAGTAGGCACCCATGCCCGAATGTGCGTGCACATCAATAGTAGATTGACAAAGAAGCAGGTTTCAAACGATGCAAACGAGACATTGAGCGAGTATAGTGCCGTATCAAAGTCCGTCAGACAGGCTTGCTTGTTTGAAAGGATGATGACGTTTGTTGGCTTGCAATCAAAGTTCAAGGCAAGCTGCTGGGCTTGCTTGAAAATTGCCGGCAATATCAACCGTTTAACAAACTTTTCGACACCACGGCTCATTGCCAGCTGCTGGTCTTCAACGTTGCGCTCCTGCGTCACTTCCCGCACGCGGCTTGAAATCAAATCGTTCATGTCCTTTTCTCCACGCTTGAAGGCGTAAAGACTTCCATACAACTCAACCCTTTTGCCCATTGAAACGTTGATAAAATCACTCTTGAAAACAAACGCGGCGTAGCATGGCACGCCAAAGCCATTGGCTGCTGCATTCAGGACGTGGGTCATCTCCATGCACATTTCTTTATACCTTCGGTACCGGCATATTCCATTCGCGACGGAGCCGTCTTCCGTTTCGTCGTCGTCCTCATCCCCACGGTCCATATCTGGTCGTGTGATTCTAAAGACAACGTCCTTCAAATCAAGTTGGTTTCCGTTGGCGTGCATGAGCGTCGGTGAGATGCCCAGGTGCTTCTTTAGTTCGTCTCCCGGGATGACGTAATTGTATTCGCCAAAGAAGTGATTGACGTTGTTCTTCTCGTTTAGCATCAAGTCGTTGATACCCTTTACAAAGCCATTCCAGTCTTGCGGTTCACTCCATGGACGCATACCGCTCCCGACAAGCCCCGCCCCACAATCGTCATCGGCGTGAAATATACGGTAGGAGGCCATGTTCAAAACATCGTCAACCGACACGGTAGGCTTGGTAGCACACCCGTTGGTCCCTTGGGTCTCCAATGCATTTTCTTCGATGACGCGATTGATTTGTGATCTTGGAATGGCGTCGAAAAACCCATACGTTGTCACAACCTTTGGTGATGGTTCTTGTGAATCCACTTCAAATCGGACACGCTTCTTGCTTGGCTTCTGTTGCTGTTTGGGCCCTTCCAATGGATTCTCCTTCAATGACTGGACTGCTTGCTGGCGCCTCTCATCAAACTCTCGCTTCTCTTCGGCTTCCTCTTCCTCACGCAACCGCTTGATTCTATTACGAATCTCTATCGCTTCCTTGGCTTCTCTATCAATGCGCTCTCGACGAATTTGCTCGAGTTTTAATTTATTCACTTCTTGTTTTACCCGCTCTGCTTCTGACATGTTTGCCATCTTCGCCTGTTTTGCTTGCTCACGTTCTCTTGCCGCCTGGGCCCCTTTGAGTGAATTTAGCAGGCTTTGTTTTCGTTTCATTCCTGATTTTTTCTGGTCAAACTACGATCGTAACGCCCCGTTGTGTCTGTGACACGCACCACTGCTTGTGAAACTTGTACCGTCTCCCTGTGTCGCAAGTACGAATGGCCCGTTACTCGTCGTCGTCGTCATCCGTAACGGGTAGCGCCTGTGCACGCGGCCTGACATCTGTTGCGGATTTGAGGAACCGAGAGCATGGAATTTGCTGCCACCAGTTGCCATACTCTCTTTGTACCTCGCCATCAAACCTCCGCTTCCGCGAGGGTCCTGGAATCGGTGGTTTGTTGTACTCTGGGTGGTTGACAAAGTTTGGATTTGCCTTAAAGGAAGGCAGAAGCTCGTTTAGCAGCTTGGACCCGTTCCAAACCCCTTCCACATTGGCTAGCATGCCGGTGTGTACCATTTTCGTAATATTCTCTGGTAAGAGGTGAATGATTCGAGGGTCGTCCGTTTTTACCCGTGCATCGACGGCAGAGCAGGATAGAATTACTCCCCAGTAATACTCAAGCTTCTGTGGCTCCTCGAAGCCATGGCCACGAGTGTGTGGCTGCCGCTTCCGCATATTCATTTGAATCACAACAATGTGCTCTGGACGCAGACGATTGCGCATGTAACTGTTGAGCCATGTCTTGTATCGGCGACCCCGCGTGGTGAGAAGCCGCATGTCCGATACGGAATCGACAATGACGGGCAGTGCATAGTTTCGTTTGATCGAATGCTCTGGAATTGCATAGTAGTCTCCCATGTATTTTGCAAAGTAGCCCGATAATTTTGCTCTTTTCATCTTTTCATTCTTGTACTCATTGCTTATTTCACAAATATTCGACATGGAAGACCTAGTTGAGATGTCCGACCCGTCGACCGAAAATCCAAACTCATTCGGATCATCGCCGTCCGTTCCATAGTCTTCTTCTTCTTCTTCTTCGTCGTCACAAGACGGAACGAGCACAGAGCAATCCGATCCGTCATATTCGTAAAGCCTATTCTGCATTCGAGCAGCTTTTCTTTCAAGCTTTGCAAATTCACCAACAATGTTGGCTAAATCCACATAGATTTTAGATGAAAGCTGTTCGCAGTTGTCGTCTAAAATACCCATCATTCGTCTGCTTGGCCCGGTCTCTTCATTAAGGCATGCGGTTGCTTCAGGTGGATCTTCACCCGAACCGGCCATTTAAAACGTTTCAAAGCAAAATTAGCCGTTACCCTTTTCAATCAAAATACGACTGTGGGTGGGGGGCTGGGGGCTGGGGGCTGTGAGCAAACAGCCCTCGGTGGTGGAGCCTCAGAGCACCCGGTGCGCAATTACATACACAGACATCTCCCATACATTCACAGTAGAGGAAGGCGGTTACAAAAGGTCATCCCCCATCACAGGCCGTTGCAAACGTTTTCATGCGTTTCCGTGCGCTTCCATGCGTTTCCGTGCGCTTCCGTGCGTTTCCGTGCGCTTCATTCTACTCTTCCTCCTCGCCAGCCTCTTCCTCCTCGCCAGCCTCTTCCTCCTCGC
>MDSY01103423.1_pt1 | contig 10173 bp, 14 predicted proteins | sample 811131 | NCBI WGS metagenome assembly MDSY01 (sample SAMN05326643, study PRJNA326480) | marine metagenome | isolation source: seawater | place: Atlantic Ocean: South West | collected 2010
CTCAAGGTATTGCTACCACCGGATTTTGAGTCCGGCGCGTCTACCAGTTCCACCATTCGCCCTTTTCAAATAATCTAATTGATTTTTCTTACTATGAGAACAAAAAATATTGATGTTACAAACATTATTAGCGCATAAGCAGCCGTTGGAACGATAAATACCATTTCATCAAATAATTGCGTGGCAACAAACACGGCTAAAGTTCCATTTTGTAAACCACATTCGAGTGAAATACATTTTCTTTGAGGTACGCCTGATGCTAGAAATTTTGCAACATAATAACCAACAAAAATCATAGTGAAGTTTAAAATTAGAGCTATTAATCCAGCTCTAGTTATAAAGCTTATTATTTTATCCCACTCCTCTACCCAAATTGAGATAAATACAATCAAAAATAAAATAACTGATAATCTTTGAACAATCAGAGTTTTAGATCTAATGAAATCTGTCATTAAACTCCTACAAATCATTCCAAATATTACAGGAACAGTTACTACAAAAAACATTTTTAGCGCTATATTATAAACAGATATATCTTTCGTAATTTCGATGCCTATTAGGTCTGCAGAATTAAATATGATTAAGGGAACTGTGAAAATGCTAAGCAAGCTTACTACAGCTGTTAAGGTTACCGATAAAGCTACATCACCACCTGCAAATTTAGTTAATATGTTTGATGTAACGCCTCCTGGGGCTGCAGCAATTACCATGACTCCTAATGCTATCTCGAGTGGTAACGGAATGATTCTAATTAATATGAATGCTATAATTGGAAGTAAAACAACCTGACACAAAAAACCAACTAAAAAATCTTTAATATTTTTAATTACTCGTGTGAAATCTCCTACTGTTAAACCAAGACCTAAACCGAACATAATTATGGTTAGACAAATAGGAGCTATTTTAGTTGCTGTTTCCATTATTGTATTAAATCACTTTTGTTAAACTTTGAATTTTGAGTTTTTCATTAAATCAAATACATCAGCTACAAATGTACAAATATCTTTTTGACTGGCAATAAAGTTTTCTTGTATTTTTATATTTTTTTCACCTCCACTATTTAGAGCATATTCTAATTTTTTATTATGTTTAATTATTTCCATAGATTTCAGCCAATTCATTTTTCTAATAACTGTTGCTCTTGGTATTCCAGAAACATCAGAAATCGAAGAACCGTTTATGCCATGGTCAGTTTTTGTATTACATAAAGCCGATACATAATTTTTGTAATCAACTCTCTCTGATATCACATTTTTTTTCATTTTTTTTATAAGCATGTATTGGTTGTTTAAAGCAATTACACCCCAAACATGCCACGTTTCTAGATCTTTAAAAAGCTTTCTATTTCTCATTAAAAAAGGTATTTGAAGTTTTAAAAAACGCAACCAAATAAGGGTGAAGTATTTTTCGATAAAAATTTTCACTTCTTCCTTGCTCAATGCTTTTCCAAACCATACGTTATTTTCTAACAATTTTGATTTCTTGTGTAAGAATAGTGACAAAGTTTCCACTGTATTGTCAGGCTTTTGAAACTTGAGTCCCGATTTATTTAAAATAATTGACTTTCCTTCTCTAGATAAAATATTTTCTTTTTGAAGTTCGTTAACTTTACGTCTGATAGTTTCTTTTGGTATGTTGAGATCTGCAGAAATTTTAATTAGATTTATTTTTTCTATTACAAAATTATCAAGACTATAAAATTCATCCATACTATAATAATCAAATCTATCTGATTGTGATTGCCATACTTGACGAACAAAATAAATTAGGATTAAATATTTATCGTAATCTTTAAAAGTGTTGTATGCTCTATTACACCATTGTTGTTGAAATTTACCCCAAATATCTATATTTTCAGCAAGAGTGGGTTCTAAGGCATCATAAATTGCGTCTTTAGAAAAAGAAAAAAAATTTTTTTTCAATTCTTCTCTAATAAAACTTTTTTTTGTCTTTATATCTATTGGATCGTTCATATAAATTTAATATAAGTTATTTTAATGCTTAAGAATTTATATGATAAATGTATCAAATTAGCTAGCCACCGATTCTCGGAGTATTTACTGGCTTTTGTATCTTTTATTGAAAGTTCATTTTTTCCTATTCCACCGGATGTAATGATAGTCCCTATGGTTATTTCAAAAAAGGAAAATTATATTAAGATTTTCGTAATTGCTACAATCTCTTCAGTCCTTGGTGGGTTACTTGGATATTTTTTTGGTTCTTTCTTTATAGAGTTTTCAATGACTATTATTGAATTTTATGGATATGAAGAAAAAGTTTACTCATTGCAAGACCGTCTGTCTTCTAAAGAAGGGGCAATACTTTGGTTGGGTACTTTGTTCCTCGCGGGATTTACTCCCCTTCCGTTTAAGGTGTTCACTATAACCAGTGGAATAATCGGTTTTAATATTGTAATTTTTTTAGCTGTTTGTTTGGTGTCGAGGGGATTGCGATTTTTTTTAGTGTCTTATTTTTCAATGAGATTTGGTGAGAAATTTGGAAAATTATTAGAAAAATATGGGGCTATTTGGTTCAGCATAATAGGAATAATGATTATATTAATAGCTGCAATTATATATTTTATAATTAAATAATATGATGATGGTTAGTAAAAAAAATACACTTAAACTTTTATTGCTTTTTAGTGCGTTTGTACTATTCGCAGCTTATTTTATTGAATATATTTTAGGTCATCAGCCCTGTAATCTTTGTATAATAGAAAGGATTCCATATTTAGCCTCGATAATACTAATTACTTCAATCTTTATTATCAAGAAATATGAAAAAATTATTTTAATAATAATTTTATTATTTTTTCTATTTGGCTCAGCTACTTCTTTTTATCACTTTGGTATCGAACAGGGATTTTTTTCTGAGTCTCTTGTTTGCGATCTGGGAAAGGAAAGCAATATTCTTTCAGCTAATGATCTTTTGGTTGAATTAGAAAAAAAAACCATAAGTTGTAAACTGGTAACTTTCAGAGTATTTGGGCTTTCACTTGCTACATTTAATACAGTTATCTCATTAATTTTAAGTGTTATAATTGTGAAATTATTAATTAAATATGAAAAAAACTGATAAAAAAAATCTTGAAGAAATAATACGAGTTGACCACGCTGGAGAACGTGGGGCAATAAAAATTTATGAAGGACAACTTTTGGCCCTTAAAACTTTTAAACAAGATGAGGAGCTAAAAAAACAAATAGAAGAAATGAAAGAACATGAAAAGGAACATTATGAATTTTTTGAAAATGAAATAAAAAAAAGAAATATTGCACCCACAAAACTACTTCCAGTTTGGGATATATTAGGAGTTACTCTGGGTTTTGGTACGGCCTTATTAGGGAAAAAAGCGACTATGCTTTGTACTGCCTCTGTTGAAGAAGTAATTGGTGACCACTACAAAAACCAAACTCATAAGTTGAAAGAAGATGAAAAAGAATTAAAGAAAAAGATAGAAAAATTTAGAGATGATGAGTTAGGTCACAAAGATATAGCATACGAAGGTGGAGCTACAAAAGAAGGTTTTTATGGATTACTAGACAAGGTGATTAAAACTTCCTCTCGTATTGCAATAGTAATTTCCGAAAAAATATAATTTAAGGCTGCAACTCGATATCCCAATATAGATAGTCCATCCAACTTTCATGAAGAAAATTTGGAGGAAAATTTCTACCATTTTTATGTAAGACATCTAGTGATGGTCTATATGGTTTATTAAAAAGTTTTAAATCGCAATCTTTGTAAAGTTTTCCACCTTTTCTAACGTTGCAACTTGAGCAAGCAGTAACTACATTGTCCCAATCAGTAATACCGCCTTTTGATTTTGGTAGAAGGTGATCGAATGTTAAATCTTTTTTGTCTCCACAGTACTGGCATGTAAATTTATCTCTTAGAAAAACATTAAACCTGGTAAAATTTGGATTTTCAGATGGCTTAATAAAATTCTTTAAGGCGATTACGCTTGGTAAATTCATCTCAAAAGAAGGACTTCTAATTTTTCTTTTGTAATTCGAGACAATACTTACTCTATCTAAAAAAACTGATTTTACAGCGTCTTGCCAACACCACAGTGAAAGAGGGTAATAGCTCAATGGTCTAAAGTCAGCGTTTAAAACTAATGCTGGACATTTTTCTAGTGGAACTTTTTCGTTGGCTGAAATAATCATACTTAAAAGTTATCTGAATAAAGAAATTATATCAAGTTATAAAATTGTTACAATTTATATAAATTTTTTTTAACAAACTCTAACCCTAAACTGGATCCTTCAGTAGGAATGCGGTGCTCACACCCTTTTAAAATTTTTGTTTCTATTTTATAGTTATTTCTATTAAAAAAATCTTTTGCTTCAAGCAAGGAACTTAAGGGAACAACTTCGTCTTTATCTCCATGCATTAGAATTACTTCTGGTCTTGAATTAATGTTTTTTTCTAAATGTTTAATATCAATTATCCTTCCTGAATAACCCACTACACAATTTATTTTATCTCTTCGTTTAATTCCTGTCTGCAAACTGATCATGCAACCTTGGCTAAATCCTCCCAACGCTATTTCATTTGAAGAAAATTTATTTTCTTCTTTTACTTGATCAATCAATTCATTTAGTTTTATTTCAGCCGCAAGTGATTTTACTAAAGTTTCATCTTCTGTACGACTCATGAGGTCAAACCACTGAAACCCCGTGGGACTAACAGCGCATTTTTCTGGTGCATCCGGACATAAAAAAACTGTATCTGGTAAATAAGTTCTCCAGTAGCTTGCCAACAAAGAAATATCTTTCCCATCTCCACCATAGCCGTGACAAAGTATTACAGCATTTTTAGGCTTTTCTTTTGATAGTGGATTTAAAATAGTTGTGTTTAATGAATAGCTCATGATAATAAATTAAAGTTCATGTCTGATTTAATATTTAATTTTATAGGTTTTACTCTTTTAGGAGCTGTAGGCATAGTTTTGGTTTTAGGTATTTATACTTTATTTAAAGGTGGAAATACTAGTAAAAAATATTCAAATAAATTAATGGTATTAAGAGTTCAGCTGCAATTTGTTGCAGTTATAGTTCTGGTTTTGATGGCTTATTTTTTTAAAAACTAAATATTTTTTTCTAAAAAACTAATAAAATCTTTACTAAAAAAATCAATTTCCCCCACAACTCTTGCAAACTCCATTCCATTTTTATCTATAATTATACTCGTAGGTAGTCCTCTCATTTTAAATTCTTTAACTAGCTTAAATCCTGGATCAAAATAAATATTCAAACTCGTGACTCCAATGCTTTTATAAAAATCATTTGCTCTTAACTTGTTGGGTTTTTCCATGTTGATTGGATAAATCTTTATTTCTGGATAATTCTGAGCAAGTTTCTCTAATGAGGGCATTTCTCTTTTGCAAGGGGCACACCAGCTAGCCCAAAAATTAAGGATCATGATGTTGCCTTTTTTATTAGCTAAATCAATATCCTGAAGATTAAAATCTTTAAATTTAAGTTCTTTAATAATTTGTGGTTTTTCATGAATAATTAAATTTTTTGATAAATCAGTGTCTGCATGAAGATATTGGCACAGAAAAAATGCACATATTATGTGAATATAGATTTTAAAAGATTTACTAATTTTCATATTAATTTAAATTAAAATTAACATAGTTATATGAAAAATAGAAATAAAACAGTGTGGTCAAAAAGACTTAAGGGTAAAACGTCTAAATCTTTTCAAAGAATTGGGTCTTCTATTAATATAGACAAAAGACTTTATAAAGAGGATATATTGGCATCAATAGTTCATACTCAAATGCTTATGAATCAAAAAATTATTCCAATTAAAGAAGGGAAAAAAATTATTTCTGGACTTAACAAAATTAAGTCGCAAATTGATAAAGGAAAATTTATTTTTCAAGAGAAATTTGAGGACATTCATCTCAACGTAGAAAAAAAATTATTTGATATCATAGGTCCGTCAGCAGGGTATATGCATACGGCCAGATCCAGAAATGATCAGGTGGTAACAGATTTTAAATTATGGGTTAGAAATTCTTCAAAAGATATTTTAAAAGATATATCTAACTTGATGAAGTCTTTAATTAAAAAAGCTGAAAAAAATGTTGATACTGTAATGCCTGGATTTACACATTTAAAAAATGCACAACCTATATCCTTTGCGCATTACCTTCTGGCTTACTACGAGATGTTAAAAAGAGATAAAAAAAGATTTGAAAATAATTTAATTCTACTAGACGAGTCACCTTTAGGTACGGCTGCACTTTCTGGCACCTCATATAAAATAGACAGAAATTATACAGCAAAAAAACTTGGTTTTAAAAAACCTACAAACAATTCTATAGATTCTGTCTCTGATAGAGATTTTGCAATTGATTTTTTATATGCCTCAGCTGTTTGCGCAATGCACCTATCTAGACTTGCAGAAGATTTTATTATTTTAAGTTCAGATGCTTACAAGTTAATTTCATTTAATGATAGTGTGTTAACTGGCTCTTCAATAATGCCACAAAAAAAAAATCCAGATCCGGCAGAGTTAATTAGAGGGAGAGTTGGTATAAATTACGGAAAATTAAACTCTATTTTAACAATCATGAAAGGTTTGCCCATGTCTTACTTTAAAGATTTACAAGATGATAAGGCTCTTGTTTTCGATGGTTACGATACCTTGAAAGACACTTTAACTATGGGATCTGAACTAATGAATAACCTTAAGCCATTAAAAGAAAATATGCTTAATATGGCTAACGAAGGATTTACAACTGCTACAGATTTTGCGGATTATCTTGTTAAAGAAAAAAATTTAACTTTTAGAGAGTCGTATGGAATTTCTTCCAAATTAGTAAACTATGCAGAGAAAAATAAGAAAACCTTAGATAAAATTTCACTTAATGATTTAAATAAGATTTATAAAAACTTAGACAAAAAAGTTTTAAAAGTATTTAATATAAAGAATTCGATGAATTCTAAAACTTCTTTTGGCGGCACGTCTGCTAAGAATGTTAAACAAATGATAAAAAAATACAAAAAAGAAAATAAATGAAAATATTTTTTATTGTAACTATTATTCTTTTATTAATTTCAGGATGTGGAAAAAAATCAGATCCGAAATATCAGAGTAAAATTAATCAAGAAACTTTAACTATTTCATAAACATATGTCTCATATTAAATATGTTCGTCAAAAACTATTTGTTGAAAACTCGTTGGTACAGAACGTTATAAAAAAAAACAAAACTCCTTTTTATCTTTACTCAGAAAGACAGTTAAAAGAAAATTATTTAAATTTTACTAAAAGCTTTAGCAAGGTACGGCCCCTTGTTTGTTTTGCCACAAAAGCTAATACTAATTTAAATATTTTAAAAATACTTGCAAAACTGGGCTCTGGTGCTGATGTAGTTTCTGGGGGAGAACTTTTAAAGGCGATAAAAGCAGGTATTAAACCTAGTAAAATAGTTTTCTCAGGGGTTGGCAAAACTGAAGATGAACTAAAATTAGCAATAGATAAAAAAATACTTCTGATTAATGTTGAGTCTGAAAGTGAGGCAATATTAATAAATAAAATTGCAAAAAAATATAATAAAAAAGTTTCAATAGGCTTTAGATTAAATCCAAATGTTGATGCTAAAACACATAAAAAAATCTCAACAGGAATGGCTGAAAATAAATTTGGTTTATCAATTAAAAATTTTAAGAATTTTTATAAAAGTATAAATAATTTTAAAAATTTAAGATTAAATGCAATTAGTGTTCACATAGGAAGCCAAATATTATCTGATGCTCCTTATAAAAAAACTTTAAACGTACTTGCAAGAATAATCAATGATCTAAAGATAAAACCCACGTATGTTGATTTAGGTGGGGGATTTGGAATTAGTTACAAGAAAAAAGACAAGATGGTTAATTTAAATAATTACGCCAAACTTGTTTATAAATTTAAAAAAAAATTAAATTGTAACATTATATTTGAACCTGGCAGAATCTTAGTTGGTAACTCAGGAATTTTAGTCAGCAAAATTCAATATATTAAAAAAGGGCAAAATAAAAATTTTATAATTTTAGATGCTGGTATGAATGATTTTATGAGACCAGCATTATATGATGCTGAGCATGATATAATCCCATTAAAAAAAACAAACAAAAAAATTAAAGACTCTATAGAGTTTGTTGGTCCTATTTGTGAATCTACATGTAAATTCACAAAATATAATAAATACCAAATAATAAAAGAAAACGATTTTGTTGCTATAACTAATGTTGGTGCTTACGGCTCCTCGCTCTCATCTAATTATAATACAAAACCGTTAATTGCTGAAATTTTAGTAAATAAAAGTAAATTTAAAGTTATTAAAAAAAAACAAGATTTACTAAAATTAATAAATTCTTAATGCTATTCATAAGATCTCTAATTTTTAATATCTTTCTGTATTTTGGTATAGTTTTTGTTTTTCTATTAGCTTTACCAACTTTAGCTTTGCCTAATAAATTTGCTTTACTTTGTGGAAAATTTTTAGCGTATTATATAATTTTGATACTTAGGTTAGTTCTAAACACTAAAGTTATTTTTCATGGTTTGGAAAACTTAAAAAAAGTAGAAAAGTTTTTTGTCGCATCGGCTCATCAATCTATGTTCGAGACTTTTGTTCTTCAAGCTCCATTAGATTATCCAGTTTTTATCTTAAAAAAAGAACTTTTAAGTATACCCGTATTTGGCTGGTATTTAAAAAAAATAGGATCAATAGAAATAATCAGAGAAACAACGACGAAAGAAAATTTAAGTTTTTTTGAGAAAGTAAAAAAAACTATAAATATAGATAATAGACCACTTCTTATTTTCCCTCAGGGCACTAGGGTCAAACACAATGAAAGGACTCCTTTTAAGAAAGGTGTTGGAAGAATTTATAGTTCTTTAGATTTACCCTGTATTCCTATTGCATTAAACTCAGGAAAAATTTGGCCTAAAGGCAGTTTTATGAAATTTAGTGGAGATATTCACGTCTCATTTTTAGAGCCTATAATGCCAGGAAAAGATAGAAATGAATTTATTAAAGAAATAGAAGAAAAAATTTATTCTGAAATTAAAAAGTTTAGTTAATCTTTTTTTCTTCCGAAATTAGGTTTTTTAGTATCTTGACCTGCTTTAATAATTTCTTTTCTAATTTCTTTTGTTGAGGAGAATATTTTAATTAATTTGTCTCCATTTTTTTCTTTTATAGCTTGTTTCAATTCTTCCAAGTTATCTGAGAAGTTATTTAAAGTTTTTAAAATGTTCTCGCTATTATCTATAAAAATATCTCTCCACATAATCGGATCAGATGCTGCTATTCTTGTAAAATCTCTAAGTCCGCCAGCGCTATATTGTATTACTTCCTGTCTAAATTTATTTCCATTATTAATTGCTGTTCTCACAATGTTGTACGCAATGGCATGAGGCAAGTGACTTGTTAAAGACAAAATATGATCATGCTCTTCGAAAGACATTAATTTAACTTTACTGCCTATTATTTCCCAAAATTTTTGAATATTTTGGATATCTTCTTTTTTTGCATTAACTGACGGGGAAACAATACACCATCTCTCTTCAAAAAGTTCTGCAAATCCAGCCTTGGGGCCACTATCTTCAGTTCCTGCTATTGGGTGGGAAGCTATCCAAGAAATACCCTTTAAATTTAGATTATCAATAATTTTATTAATTTCTTTTTTTGTCGAGCCAGTATCTGTTAAAATTGAATTTTTTTTAAAATTATCTTTTATAGATAGAAGTATTTCTTTGTATGCGCTAAGTGGTGTAGAAATAATTATTAAATCTGCATCTTTTACAGATAAACTAATGTCGGTCCTTGTGGCTATTCCTAAATTTTCTTTTTTTAAGAATGACAAAACTTCTTTAGATTTATCATAGCAAATAATATTTTTTGAAATTTTTTTTTTTAATTATTGCTCTTAAAATTGAAGAACCGATCAACCCACAGCCAATAATAGTTATATTTTCAAACATTTATAATCTTACTTAATTTTAAAATAAGTTCTCTGTTTTCTTTTGCATTACCAACAGTAACTCTTAATGAGTTTTTAATACCATAAGTATCCATATTTCTAACTAAAATTCCAGACTTTGCTAAATCTTTAAATACTTTAGTAGAATTTTTTTTTGTTTTATTGAAGTTTATTAGTAAAAA
>MDSY01059713.1_pt1 | contig 10172 bp, 7 predicted proteins | sample 811131 | NCBI WGS metagenome assembly MDSY01 (sample SAMN05326643, study PRJNA326480) | marine metagenome | isolation source: seawater | place: Atlantic Ocean: South West | collected 2010
ATAACTCCACTTGACTTGGGGGCGTAGTTCAGTTTGGTTAGAACGCCGGCCTGTCACGCCGGAGGTCGCCGGTTCGATCCCGGTCGTCCCCGCCACGATTTTAGTGAGAATAATCTAAGCACACTGGGAAGCCCTTTTTGAAAAGAATTTTATGGCTAAAACATAAGTAGATAACAATATTATTAAATAATAATAGGTAACATTATAATGCTTTTGATTTAGCATCTTAGGGAGAAATAGTATGCCAGAGAAAACATTTAGAGAACTAGGGCTTTCTGATATTTTATTAGAAGCACTGGATAAAAAAGGATTTAAAGAACCAACCCCAATACAGTCGGTAACCATACCTACTGTGTTACAAGATCAAAGAGATATTATTGGGCAGGCTGCAACAGGGACGGGAAAAACGGCAGCCTTTGGATTACCTATTATTGATATGATAGACCCTCAATCAAAGCATATTGATGTATTAGTAATGAGTCCAACACGAGAATTGACTTTGCAAGTTGCGAATGAATTAAATATCTTAAAGGGAGAAAAAAAGCTTGTAGTAACACCTATTTATGGAGGTCAGTCTCTAGAAAAGCAAAAACAACAACTTAAAAAAGTAAATAACATTATTATTGGGACGCCAGGACGATTAATGGATCATCTGAGAGGTAAAAAATTAGATTTATCTCACGTTCAATATGTCGTACTAGATGAAGCTGATGAGATGTTAAATAGTGGATTTATTGAAGATATTGAATTTATTTTGTCAAAAACAAATGTAGACCGAAGAACCTTATTATTTTCAGCAACAATGCCTAATCCTATATTAAAATTGGCAAAAACGGTAATGAAAGAATTTATAACCATAGAAACCAAGAAAGAAGAAATGGATATGTCGAGAGTATCCCAAACATTTTATGAATTAAGAGAGTCTGACAAATTAGAGGCATTATGTCGACTTATTGATGTTGAAGAAGATTTTTATGGACTTGTCTTTTGTAGAACAAAACGAGATGTTGATATGATTAATGAAAAAATGATTAGTAGAGGGTATAACACGGAAGCAATGCATGGAGATTTAAGTCAATTTCAGAGAGAAAGAGTACTTCAAAAATTCAGAAAAAAAATCTGTAAGATGTTAATCGTCACAGATGTAGCAGCAAGAGGGTTAGATATTGATAACTTAACACATGTAATCAATTATGCATTACCACAAGATCCAGAATCATATGTACATAGGGCAGGAAGAACGGGGAGAGCTGGAAAGTCAGGGCAGGTTATATCCCTAATTACACCAGCTGAATTTAGAAAATTAAATTTTATTAAAAAAATATCAAAGATAGATGTTGAAAAAGGAGACCTACCAAAGGTAGAAAAAATTATTCAAAATCGGAAAACACGAATCAAAAATTCTATTCAAAAAGAAATTGATCAAGGATTAGAAAAGGAATTTTATGAATTTGCAAATGATATTTTAGGTCAAAACTCTTTAGAGGATAGTATAGCTGGAATATTAAAAGTAGCATTTAAATCAGAATTAGCAGAAAAAAATTATGCTGATATTAAGGCGCCACAACGAGATGGCAGAAAATCATTTTCAAAACGAGGGTCAAATCGGTTTAGAGAATTTAATAGGGATAGAAATCGATCTAAAAACAATAATCAAAGACGACGAAATAAGTATTAAATAAAAAAAAAGAATGGTATAAAAGAATTAATACAACATAAAAATAATCTTGAATGGCTATAGTAACAACGAGATATATAATAAGATGGTTTAGTCAGGTAATGACTCAATATCCATTAGTGGGATCTGCAAGCTTAATATGGTGTATAACACTAATCTTACAATTATTTTCTCAAGTAGAATTAAGTCGAGGCATATCATTTAGTTCTAATGTAGAATTAATAATCCAATTTGTGGGACGAGTAAGTGCTTTATCGATCCCCTTATTATTTCTATGTGTTTTATTATTAAGGCGACATACTCGTATTGTTAAAAAAAGATTAGTGTATCTATTTTCTGGAGGCATTATATTTATGTATATGTTTGATAATCTGGTTTTAAAGGACTGGAAAACAGAACAAATGCAAATTAATCAAGAATTTTTTATTATATTAAGCATCCTAATCTTAGGAGTAACATTTGTACCATGTTTAACAGATTCTTTAAGAAGTTTTTGGGTTTTTAATAATACCTTATTTGTTAAATTACTAAAAACAGTAACGTATTCTTTGTTAGTATTAATGGGATTAAATTTTATATTATTAATATTTGATTTTTTATTACAATTAAAAGTAGAATTTTGGGTATATCAAATAGGATTTCTTATAATTTGTTGTGGGTTTGGACCTCTTTATTTTTTATCTCAAGTTCCAGTATTTAATAAGGACTATAATAACAATGAAGCTTTTCCTAAGTTTTATGTTTTATTTTCTAGTATTTATCTCTTACCCGTATCAGTAGGCAGTATCATTGGTATGTATGTGTATAGTATAGGTTTGTTGATTACAAAAACATGGCCTCCAATGGAAATGCAAATTATTTTCGTAGTATCATCTAGTATCGTCATATTTCTAATGTTTCAATTTGAGTTATTATCATCAAAATTAAAAAGCAAATTAGTTACAATTTTTTTAAGATATATTTACATATCAATATTACCATTAGCAATGGTATTTATAATACAATTAACATTATATTTAATAAAAGAAGGAATTACAGAGTTTTGGTATTTAATAAGTGTCTATATAGTATGGGTTATAGGTGTTTGTATTTACTTTATTACATCAAAAAAACGAGATATTAGACTAATTCCAATTTCATTATCATGTATATTATGTGTCCTATTAATAGGCCCATTAAAACCTTATGAAATAAGTGTAAATAGCCAATATTCTAGATTGCTCAAAAGTCTAGAAAAACATAGTATCCTAGATAAGCAAAAAATAATTATATTAGAAAAAAAACATGAAATAAGTAATAAAGAAAAAGAAGTCATAAAAGACAGGCTTTTTTTTCTAGAAACTCATAATAAATTAATGATATTACAAAGGCATTATCCATATCCGATTGATAAGCAATCAATTACAATGCAACGTTTAATAGATGACTTAGGATTAGAGATATAAGATGACAAAAGATCAATTAAGAGTCAGTGAGATGTTTTACTCCATTCAAGGAGAAGGTTCTTTTTGTGGACAGCCAAGTGTGTTTTTAAGATTACAAGGCTGTAATCTAACATGTGGAGGGAAAACTACCATTACATCCAAACGTTGTGAAGGAAACGCGACATGGCGCTGTGACACTATCGAAGTATGGACGAAAGGAAACTCCATGTCATTTCAAGAGATATGCAACGAATGGGAAAAAAGGAAATGGGTAGACAGCCTTAATAAAGGAGCTCATTTAGTTATTACAGGAGGAGAGCCTTTATTGCAGATGGATGTATTAGGTTTATTCTTAGATTATTATAATCAACAATATCAAACCGTACCTTTTATAGAAATTGAGACAAATGGAACGATAGAGCCATCTTCAGCAATAAAAAAGTATATAAAACAATATAATGTAGCACTAAAATTAACTAATTCAGGACTTCAAAAAGAAAATTATTTTGTAAAAAAAGCTATTCAATTTTTTGCCAATCAAAAACAGTCATTTTTTAAGTTTGTAGTGTCTAACAAACAGGATCTAAGCGAATTAGAAGTGACTTATATAGAACCTTTTCAGTTACAACAATCAAAGATTATGTTAATGCCTGCTGCAGATAATAAAGATGATTTAGCGATACTAGAACCCAATGTAATTGAATGGTGTAAACAGCGAGCATGGCGTTATAGTGCGCGATTACATATCAATATTTGGGATAAGAAAACAGGTGTTTAATAGAGGTCTTGAAAGTAAAAATAAGTTTAATTTTTAATAAACATCATGTATTATGAAAAAATATTCAATACCTAGGAGTTAAATATGAGAAAAGTTGGGATTTTAACATTAATTATGTTAGTCAATCTTATTGTAAGTTGTAATGGAGCAAAATTAGATACTGATGTAAAGAAACAAAGTTATTCTTACGGATATTTGATGGGAAAGGATTTATCAGAAAAGGAAGCTAATATTGACATAAAATCACTTAGAGTTGGCCTTGAGGATGCATTAAATAATAAACAACAATTATCAGATGCTGATATTCAGGATGCTTTAAAAACATTAGAACAAACCTTAAGACAAAAATACGAAGAAAAAATGACAGAGAAACGAAATAGCAATGGACAAGAAAGTGAAAAATTTTTAACAAGTAATAAATCAAAAGCAGGTGTAAAAGAACTTGCGAGTGGCCTGCAATATAAAGTCATAAAAAATGGAAATGGAAAAATGCCTAAGGGAGAGGACAAAGTAACCGTTCATTATCGAGGAACCTTAATTGATGGGACTGAATTTGATAGTTCATATAAACGAAATGAGCCAGCTCAATTTAAACTTAATCAAGTTATCAAAGGATGGACAGAGGGATTACAGTTAATGAAGGAAGGGAGTAAATGGGAATTATATATTCCATCATCCTTAGCCTATGGCCAAAATGGAGCAGGAGGATTAATTGGGCCTAATCAAGCCTTAATATTTGAAGTTGAGTTAATTCGAGTAGAAACAAATTAAATTTACTTAGTATAAACAATAAGAAAAGAGCCTAGAAATAGGCTCTTTTTTGTATCAATAAAAAATGAAGAAAGATTAACAATGAATAGGACGATTATCAGTTGCACCTAAACTAGCTTCTTTCAAAGCTTCTGTATAGGTTGGATGTGGATGGACAATCATACCAATATCTTCAGCGGAGGCTCTATATTCCATTGCTAGTACAGCTTCAGCAATCATATCAGCAGCTCTTGGTCCAATCATATGAACTCCTAAAATTTCGTCAGTATCTTTAGCTGATAATACCTTAATAAATCCATCACTTTCTTCTGAGGCACGAGCTCGTCCACTAGCTTTAAAGGGGAATTTACCAAGTTTATATGCGATACCTGCTTCTTTAAGTTCATCTTCTGTTTTGCCAACAGAAGCAACTTCTGGCCAAGTATAAACAACGCCTGGAATAGTACCATAATTTAAATGTCCTTTTTGACCTGCGATTATTTCAGCACAGACTACCCCTTCTTCAGATGCTTTATGAGCTAGCATAGCACCGCGAATAACATCACCAATAGCATATATAGAAGGAATTATAGTTTGAAATTGCTCATTAACAGGAATTTGATTACGCTCATTAAGAGAAATGCCAAGTGTATCTAAACCAAGATTGTCAGTGTTAGGGCTACGGCCAATAGAAACTAGAACATAATCACCTTTAAATTCTTTGATTTTTCCATCATGAGATTCAGCCATAACAGTTACATTATTACCTTTTATAGTGGCTCCTGTAACTTTTGTATTAAATTCAAAGTTAAAGTCTAAACCTTTAAAAGACCGTTGTAAGGCTTTTCCTAGATCTTTATCCATTGTAGGAAGTAAACGATCCATGTATTCAATAACAGTAACTTTACTACCAAGTCTGCCATAAACTGAACCTAATTCTACACCAATAACACCACCCCCAATCACAATGAGGTGTTTAGGGACTTCTGATAAAGAAATAGCTTCATCAGACGTAATAATTCGCTTTCTATCAATAGGGACTGTAGGAAGTGGGGTAACCGATGATCCGGTTGCAATAACAAATTTATCAGCTGTAACACTCTTTTTTGATTTTCCAGATCCAACTTCTATTGTGTGAGGATCTTTAAACGTCGCATGTCCTTTAATAACGTCGATCTTATTTTTTTTCATCAAAAACTCAATACCTTGAGTCGTATTTTTTACAACATCATCTTTGCGTTTCATCATTTGTTTTAAATTAAGTTTAATAGAATCAACATCAATACCATGAACTTTAAATTTATGAAGAGCTTGATGATAATGTTCGGAAGAATCAAGTAATGCTTTAGAAGGAATACATCCCCAATTTAAGCAGGTTCCACCTAGTGTAGATTGCTTATCAATAATCGCTACTTTTTTCCCAAGTTGAGCAAGGCGAATGGCCGATACATAGCCCCCTGGGCCTGCTCCAATAACAACAACATCAAATTGATATGACATGATAACGCTCCTTATAGTTCGAGTAATAATCGAGAGGGATCTTCTAATAAGTTTTTAACAGTAACCAAAAATTGAACAGCTTCTCGGCCATCAATCAAACGATGATCATAGGTAAGGGCAACATACATCACGGGATGAACAACAACCTCTCCATTAATAGCGACAGGTCTTTCAACAATATTATGCATACCTAAAATAGCACTTTGAGGACGGTTTAAGATAGGGGTCGACAACATAGATCCAAATGTACCCCCATTCGTAATTGTAAATGTGCCTCCCGACATATCATCAATGGTTAATTTGCCATCTTGACCTTTAGCTGCATAGTGGCGAATTTGCGCTTCAATATCAGCAAAAGAGAGTGTTTCAGCATTACGAACGACTGGAACAACAAGGCCTTTAGGGGTAGAAACCGCAATCCCAATATCGCAGTAGTTATTATAAATAACTTCATCTCCATCAATGCTAGCATTGATAACAGGCCAAGCATCAAGAGCAATAGTAACCGCTTTAGTAAAAAAAGACATAAAGCCTAAACCGGTATTATATTTTTCTTTAAAGGCATCTTTATATTTTTTTCGTAACGCAATTACATTAGCCATATCAATCTCATTAAAGGTTGTTAGTGATGCAGTGGTTTGCTGAGCTTCAATTAAGCGATTCATCAGTGTTTTACGGAGACGAGATAATGGTTTTCGTTCAGAAGATCGTGGTGAGGAACCGACTGTTGTTTGAGCTGATGAGGGGGTAGGTTGTGGAGAAGGCGTTGATGGAGCCGCCGGTGTTGTTGCAACATCATGTTTAGTAATACGACCATCTTTACCAGATCCTTGTATGTCAGCTTTACTTAACCCTTTTTCAGCTAATAATTTTTCTGCAGCTGGAGATGGGTGCCCTTTTGCATAAGAGTCGGGAGCTGGCCCATCAGATTTTACAGGCTCAACATTAGATTTAGCAGACTTATCAGAGGGTGTATCCGTTGATTTTGTTTTAGCAGGAGCACCCTCTTTTGATTCTTCGATCGAACCAATAACCTGTCCCACTTTGACAGTGCCACCTTTAATAGAAATTGTCAAAATACCAGAAATTTCTGCAGTAAGATCCATGGATGCTTTATCTGTTTCAAGTTCTACAATGGGATCATCCATAACAACAAAATCACCATTATGTTTATACCAAGACACAATATCAGCTTCAGTAACAGATTCACCAGCTTCCGGAATAATAATATCTTTTTTCATTTAGAGTACCCTCCAGTTATATTAGCTTAACGCTCTTGAGATTAAATCTTTTTGTTGTAAAGCATGAAGTTTAGAATTTCCTGTTGCAGGCGAAGCGCTAGCTTCACGAGAAATAAGAGAAAAATTCCAATCATGTAGGTGTTGTAATATAAAACCCCAAGCTCCCATATTAGCCGGTTCTTCTTGCACCCAAACAAATTCAGCTCCTTGATATTTTTTCTTTAAAGCAGCTAATTGTTTTTTTGGAAGAGGGTACAGTTGTTCTAAGCGAACAATAGCAATATCACGTTGAGAATTAGTTCTATTTTCTAGCAAATCATAATAAACTTTACCGGTACAAAATAATACTTTTTTTATAGTTGATGAAGGAGAGGTTAGTGGATCATCAAGAATCTCTTGAAAATTTCCATCTGTTAAATCACTAATAGGAGAGATGACACTTGGATGTCGAAACAAACTTTTTGGACTCATAACAATAAGAGGAATCCTAAATTTATTAAGAACCTGACGTCTTAAAACATGAAAAAAGTTTGCAGGCGTTGTAATATTACAAACATACATATTATTTTCAGCACATGATTGTAAGAAGCGTTCAGGACGAGCTGATGAATGCTCAGGACCTTGTCCTTCATAGCCATGAGGCAATAATAATGTCACGCCAGACATTTTTTGCCATTTGGTTTCGGATGCTGTAATAAATTGATCAATAACAATTTGAGCGCCATTAGCAAAGTCACCAAATTGAGCTTCCCAAATAACTAAAGAAGTTGGATTAGCGAGTGAATAGCCAAATTCAAAAGCTAGTACAGCATATTCAGATAATAAAGAGTTAAAAACATCAAAATGTGCTTGTGATTTAGCAATGTTATTAAGAGGGGTATAATGAGATTCTGTATTAGTATCTTTAATGACAGTATGGCGATGAGAAAATGTTCCTCGCTGAGAATCTTGCCCACTCAAACGAACATGATGATTTTCAAGAAGGAGGGAACCAAAAGCTAATTGTTCAGCAAGTGCCCAATCAACAGATTTTTGATTGTTATAAAGATCATTACGATTATCTAAAATCTTTTGCATTTTTGTGAATAAATTAAAAGTATCTGGGATTGTTAATAATGATTTAACAATAGAATTTAAGGTTGCTTTCTTAACACCCGTTTTGATAGACGATTCAAAATCAGCAGGACGAGATAAGCGATAATCTTTCCAATGAGATAAAAGCATATCAGGTTTTTTCCCAATAGGATTTTCTTTGGCATAATCTAGCTGTTTTTGAAGATCATCTTTAAATAGTTTAATAAATTGTTGAGCTTCTTCAGTAGAAATAGTGTGATTAGAAACAAGGGTTTCCAAATAAAGTTCATAAACATTTTTATGTTTTTTTAATGCTTTGTACATAATAGGCTGTGTAAAACGCGGTTCATCTCCTTCATTATGTCCGTATTTACGATACCCTAAAATATCCACATAAACATCGCAGTGAAATTGTTGACGAATTTTAACAGCCATAATAATGGCATGAACAACAGCTTCTGGATCATCTGCATTTACATGAAATACAGGAGAATCAGTAACTTTTGCTATATCGGTACAATAAACACTCGAGCGAGACTCTTTATAATTAGCCGTAAAGCCAACTTGGTTATTGGTAACAATATGAAGAGTGCCTCCATTATCAAAGCCATCTAATTTAGAAAAGTTGGCTACTTCATAGTTTACCCCTTGACCAGAAATAGCCGCATCACCATGAATGACAATAGGTAGAATACGTCGTTCATCGTGATTATAACGATGATCTTTTTTAGCGTGAACAATCCCTTGTAATACAGGGGAGACAGCTTCTAAATGAGATGGGTTAGGGACTAAACTCAAATGAACGTTATAACCTTCAGGAGTAACAATATTACTAGATTGGCCTAAGTGATATTTTACATCGCCTCCGGTATGATTAACGTCAGGCTTAATATGTTCTTCAAATTCTGAAAAAACCTCTTCATATGATTTTTGAAATACTTGAATTAACACATTAAGTCGGCCTCGATGTGCCATACCTAAAATACATTCTTCAATATTATTTTGAGCACCAATACGAATAGCTTGATCAAGAGCAGGAATTAATACTTCTAAACCTTCTAACGAAAATCGTTTTTTACCAACATATTTAGTTTGAAGAAAGTTCTCAAAATTAACAGCTTGGCCAATTTTTTTTAAGATATCATGTTTTTGTGAACTAGGAAATTCAGGTTTATTAGCACAGCTTTCCATTTCTTGATACATCCATTGCCGCAACTTTTCATTAGTGCAATGCATAAACTCAACACCAATAGACTGACAATAAGTCTGACGTAAATGATCAATAATAGTTTTAAGAGAAGAGGGAGGTAACTTGATTTCTTGAGCACAATCAAATGTTGTTTCAAAGTCATCTTCTGATAAATTAAAATAATCTAGTTCTAAATCGGCTTTATGTTGGCGTCTTTGACGGATCGGGTTGGTATGGGCAATTAAATGGCCACGAGATCGGTATGCATGTATGAGTTTCATAACTTGAACATCATTATTAGTTAATGTTGTATAAGAGCCATTCTTTGAAGCATTAGAAAAATCATAGCCTTTAAAAAAATCAGCCCATTGAGTATCAACACTATTAGGATCATTGCAATAATCAGTATAAAGATTATCAATGTAATCGGGATTAGCATTATTAAGATATGAAAATTCTGACATAATTACACCTTACTTTTTTTTCAAACCTATCTATTGTAAGAGTATCTTCCATAAACAGCAAGATTTTAAACACA